>ERZ1035037.154-NODE-154-length-26649-cov-50.964955_pt1 | contig 26649 bp, 39 predicted proteins | sample MGYA00520618_ERZ1035037 | MGnify/ENA primary metagenome ERZ1035037 (study PRJEB33766, sample SAMN09781741) | gut metagenome | biome: gut microbiome | host: Homo sapiens | place: Madagascar | study: EMG produced TPA metagenomics assembly of the PRJNA485056 data...
GAGGTTTGTGCAGCGGACGTCTGCGCGGCTGAGGTCTGCGCGGCTGAGGTCAGCGCACTCACCGCCATTTTCGCCATCCATCCACAATTTGTGCTTATTGAGAATTTTTTGCAGTTTTCCTTGTCTCATTGATTATACCACCTTTCTTTTCCGTCTGATTGGTTTCATTGCCGCCTTTGCTCTGGCCCGCGCTCGCTCTTCGTCGTCCTCTATCCCGGCCAGATATGCCGGCATAAGGCACTCGCCATATGGGCAGTAGTCCGGGCACGTCTCCTGGCACCCGTGCCAGTATCGTCTCGTGAGTACTCCGTGACTGTCTCGCCATAGTCTGACTGTGGTCGGGCTGCATCCGATCGCAAGCCCGGCCTTTTTCGCAGATATGCTCGTATCTTGCAAAATTTTTTCTTCTTCAGCCGTGAAAACGATTTTTTTCCCTTGGCGTCTCATGAATTTTTTCCTCCACGCTTTCGGCGCCAAGCCCGATACCACCGGATCGTGATCTGCACCCCGGGCACTGCCGCGTGGTACTTTGCGACGTGCAGATCGACGACGCACTTGTCATCACTCCACGCCAGCCCATTCAGCGCGTCCAGTATGATTTTGGCGACGTTGTCAATATCTGGCTTTGCCGTCGGTTGGAGCGTGCCAGCCAGCGCCTGACCGCGCTCGGCTTTTGTGTACCGCTGCGGAATCGGGTAGTATGCCACGATGTCCACCATCGCGACGTGCGGCAGGCGAAGATCGGCTTCCACCCGCTCGGCGCGATATCTTGTCGCCACCAGTGTCTCATACGCCGCCGTATCCGCTGGCGTGTACGGTCTGGCGCCCGGCGCGGCTGGGTTGAATCGTGGCCGGGCTTTCCCGCGGGGCTTGCCCGGCACCCAAAAGCGGCAGCTGCCCAGGTAGTCGCCCACTAGGCTTTCGTCGAACTCGATCATCCTCGTCCACCTCCTGTCCCGTACAGCGTCATGCGCTCAAAGGCTTCCAGGTCGTACGACGCATCCCCGGTCAGCGCGGTCTTGCTCGGCGTCGGTGCATACTGCTGGCGCTGGGCGGCCGGGCGTCCCCGATCCTGCTCGCGTGCCAGCCACGACGTGATGAAGCGCTTGATACCGGCGCGGGTCTTTCTCTTCGTCGGGTTGCCGATCAGCCACCCGCGCATCGCTGCCAGCTGCTGCATCACGTCTACTGCCGGGTACAGCTCCGCCATCTCTGACGCAAAGCTGCGCGACACTGCGTACTCCGTATTGTCATTCAATGGCAATTTGATCGCCGTCGCGTCTGCCGCCAGCGTGGAGACGTCGCACGGCTCCGCGCCAGCTTTCGGCGTAGACGAAAGCGTATCTTCGGATTTGGATTCGGATTCGGATTCAGGCGGTTTTTCACGGTGATCCACGGTGGCTTTCTGTAAGGCATCATCCTCCACTGCGAATAAGTGCGATTCGGGCAATATCGGTGGTTCAGGGAATTTTGACCGTTTTGTCTGTATTCTCTGATGCTCGCCCCAGCTTGGGAAGCAGAAGTAGGATTCCCCGTCTTTGTCATAGAGGGAAATGCAGCCCGTACTCGCCAATGCCGCAAGCGCGTCTTTGATATCCGTTTCGTTCACTTTCTTCCGTCTCGGGAAAACGAATCCTTTTATGATCTCCGGGTCAGCGCTACCGCGCCCATAGTCATCCACATATGTGATGAGATACACCCATAATCTGAACTGAAAATCCGTAAGTGAATTGAGCTTTTTACTCGTCCTTATCGTCTCTTTTATGATGCGGTTTGGCATACGCTACCACCGCCCATCAAAAAGGCAGATCGCCGTCATCATCGACCGCAGCAAAATCCGGTGCCTTGCCGCCAGCCGTATGCGCCGCCCGCTCACTGGTGGTCGCATACGCTTGTGGCGCGCCATACACTGGCGGCTCGTCGGCGTCGTCCGGCGCTGCCGGTGCGTCGCTTCTCCGCTCACCGGTAAAGTGCACGTGATCCACCACGATCTCATAGGCCGTGCGGTGCTCGCCCTCTTTGGTGTCCCACTTGCGCGTCGTCAGCATCCCCTCGATGCATATCATGCTGCCCTTGTGGAAATACTTGGCGATCATCTCCGCCGTGCCGCGCCATGCGACGATCGGCAGAAAATCCGTGGTTTTTTCTTTGTATCCCGGGCGCTCGACCGCCAGCGTCGCCGATAGGACCGGCGTCCCTTGCGTGGTGCTTTTCAGCTCTGGGACTGCCGTCAGCCGTCCCATCAAGATAATGTGATTTAACAATTTTTTACATCCCCTTGTAGTTCATCGTATCCTGCCCGCAGATAGTCGAGCAGGATGTTCATCTCTCTATCCGTGTATGTGCTGGTGCTGTAGTACAGGATCAGATCGACATACTCGTCGGTGCTGTCCACCCGCTCGACGATCCATCCGGTACCGCGTGACGTCCATCGGCTGCGCACGTCTGCTTCCCGCTCCGGTGCTACCCTCAGCATCCGAAAGCACCCGATCTGCCGCAGCGCGTCGCGGTAAACATCGTCTTTAGTCGTCCCAGTCAGATTTGCTATTTTCTGGCATAGGCTCCACATCAGGGCATTCGCCCGTAGTGACCTTTTCCGATCCATCCGCATCACCCCCGACACCGTATATGATCCCCTGCATGATGTACGCATACCCCAGCTGCGCGATGTAGTCGATGCTGTCGGGATCCTCTGCGCTTTTCGTCCCGTCCTGGATCATCAAAAGTCGATCTTCCATCGCCTGACGCAGCAGGCTTTGCATCATGATATCTCTCATAGCGCATCCACCTCTACCAGACACATCGTGTATCGCTTCCCGGCCAGCGTGTACTCTCGCCCGCGGATCGGGTGGAGCTTGTCACGCGGGACGGCTTTTTTCGTCGGCTCCTGCGTGATACTGGTGCCGCCGTACAGCCAGCGCAGCCGGTCATGATCTTCCGGCGCCAGCGTATATGTGCATACGGCCACATGAGCGGGTACCGACCGAGCGATCAGCACCGTGCCGCGCTTGCATCTCATATAGCGATTTTCTTTCGCTCCCTCGAGCGGGACGCACGGACTGATGACCATGTAGTCGCCGCGCTTCTCATATCTCAGCTCGCCGTCCAGGCCGGTGCCCAGCTCGCACCGGATCGCCGCGCCGATGTCGCTGGTGTCCAGCTTGACGTACTGCATCGGCATATCCGGCGTAAGCTTCAAAACCTCAAAACTCAATTTTTGTCACTCTCCCGTCTTATGGTATCGTCAAAGTGGCTGCTGCCCTTTTGCTCCTGTGCGTCTTTGTCCGCGTCCAGCATCTCACGGCGCACCATCGGCTGCGGCGGGCGCGGCGGCTTGCGCTGCACCTGCACCCGCTCATACCGCTTGCATCCGTCGCCGGGCGGACACCCGCGCCGCTCTTCGGTCATGTCCATGTATCCGCATATGTAGATCGGCCCGAGCTTTTCTTCATACCGGCACGTCGAGCACTTTTTTCGGCGCTGGATGACATATCTCTGCACGATCTTCCCGTCTATGCTGCGTGGATCTTTCATCGTGCGGTATCCTCGCGCTTGTCGGCGGCGTACTCGAGCCACAGCTGGCGTCGGCACTCGGCGATCCGCTCCCGCTTGATCCGCTCGGCGCGGGCTTCCATGTCATGGGCGCGGACCTCCCGCAGCGCTTCGGCGCGGCGGCGCCGCTCGGCGACGGCCTGCACGATCTCTTGCGCGGCCACTGCTGCCGTCCCGATCCCTCCGACCGCCAGCATGGCGATCACGATCTGCTTCATCTCTTCCATCTGTCATGCCCTCCCAAAAGTCCCCGGACGATCCGGGACTAAATTTTTGATTTCATTTTGCGCCAAAAGCTGGGACACATCCGCGATCAGGTACAGCTTTTTCCGACCATACCCACACGACGGAAGCGGATCAAGCATTTTTCGCATGGTGCGCTCGTCATATCCCAGCGCCCGCGCATACTCCGCGATACACATCGCCGCGCGGTTTGGTGCTACCACCCGGATCGCTTTCGCGATCTCTGCACTCCGTGTCATGTCTATCCTTCCTCTCTCTTGCTTTTTGTCATACTGCGATCGCGCAAATCCTCTATGCGCTGGAAGAAAAGTGAATCCCCCAAAAAGGCTGCCGCTGCAACGGCGGCCTTTTCTTTACTCCGGATCGTCCGGATCGACGTACGGCCAGCCCTCCGGATTTTCCCGGAAAAAGACGTCGATGATCTGCTCCGGCGTCAGATCCATGAGCTTCACGATCTTGCGCACATCGCGCAGCGTCATGTCGTTGCCCATACACGGCCACCCGTCCAGATCGATCTCATGGAGCCGCTGCAAAGTGATCCGCCCTTTGTCCACATGGTGGATCGGATCGTCTTTGATCCCAAGGGCTTTTGTGATATCATCAAGCTCCAGCCCTTTTTCTTTCCGGATTTTGTGAAAGTGATACATTCCCATTTTGTTGCCTACCTTTCTTATCTCAAAAAATTTCTTGCATTTTCACTGCCCCCATGGTATAATCCAATCGGAAAGGGGGTGATAAATATGACCTTTGACATATTCTACCGGGATTTGGATGAGCAGCCAAAAGCGCCGGATTTCCCGCTCTCAGTGGAGCAGTACGTCGTAGATCGCCGTGACCTTGTCGCTGATATCCCGAAGAACAATGAAAATATTTCCCAAAATGCGATTGTGATTTTGGAGGATATCAACGATTGCTTCCAACATCTGGAAATTGAGGTTCCCGGTTCTGTTCCCTTGCGTCAGGCGTGAAGTCGTGATCGACTGCACCGCTATGATGCTAAAAATCAAGATGTTCATCGTGCGCAGCTCCCGCTCCTGCGGTGTGAGGGCTGCGCCTTTTTCTTTTCTCAGCCGCTTCATTTTTTCTATCAGTCGCACTCGCTTCATCCTTTCTGTCTCAAAAAATCTTCTTGCTTTTCTCCGCCGTCCGTGCTATAATTCAATCATCACTGAAAAGCGCTTCGACGGTGGATTTTAGCGACCGAGCGATGCGGATTGCCGTCTGCACGTTCGGGAGTGCCTTTCCGTACTCGATATTTTGGTAGTGGTATACGCTTATACCAGCCATCCCGGCAACCTGCGCCTGCGTCTTGCCGGACGCCTCGCGGGCTGCACGCAATTTCATTTTCACATCGTCCTCTCTTTCTGGTCTGATTTACAAAGTATACTTTGTGTTTGTATTTATTATACACCAAGGATACTTTGTTGTCAAGCCTTTTTACAAAGTTTTTTTGGTGGTGTTATCAATGCAACTTTCCGATGCAATCAAACGATCCCGCGCCGCATTTCATGTCTCCCAAACCCGCGCCGCATCCGCTGCCGGGGTTTCCGTCACGCAGTATCAAAACTACGAGTATGGAAAACACGAACCGACTGCGTCCGTGCTGATCGCGCTCGCCGATTTCTACGGCGTGTCGCTCGACTACCTCTGCGGCCGGACGAACAATCCGGAGATGAACCGCTGAGGGATCACGGCTTTATCGTGCGCAGCTCCCGCTCTTGCGGTGTGAGGGCTGCGCTTCTTTCTTTTCTCAACCGCTTTATTTTTTCTATCAGTCGCAATCGCGTCATCCTTTCTTGTCTCTCAAAATCTTCTTGCTTTTCTCCGCCGTACGGTCATTTTACAAACTTTTCCGCGCCGACGTTAAGCGCGCAGCATATATCGCGCAGCGTCTCAGCGGGAATCCGCTGGCGCCCGGAAAGCATACCGTAAAGCGTTTTGGGCGGCATCCCGATCTTTTCCGCAGTGCTCTTGATCTTGATGTGGTTTTCTCTCATATACTGGCGGATTTCATCGTGTACCATGTGATCACCTCCGATCAAGAATTTCTTGATTGATTTAATTATACTCCTGTTTTTCTTGAATGTCAAGCATTTTTTTCAATTTTTTCTTGATTTTTTTCTTGCCCGCTCATGAGATGCATGGTATAATGTATATACAAAGGGGGATGACTTATGGACATCGGAAAAACAATTAGAAAATCGAGGGAAAAACTGGGGATAAGCCAAAAAGACCTCGCAAAAGCATTGGGAATAACTCCCGCAAGGCTCTCAAACTGGGAACTGGGAATAAACAGACCGGATGCAGATATGATTGGAATAATTAGCAAAGAATTGAGCATTTCCGCCAATGATCTGCTCGGCCTGCATATCGTGCACGATCCTATGCCGTCAGCGAGTGAGATGGAAATTGTAAAAAAATACCGCACGCTGGACGCGTACGGAAAAGAGACGGTATCCATCATACTGGATCGGGAGTATGTGCGAGCGGGCGCTGCGATATCGCAGCAGAAACCCGAACCCGCTGCGGAAGCGCAGCGCGCCACGCTGACCATCGACTACTACCGCCTGCCGGTGTCTGCTGGCACCGGCACCATCGATCCGGGTGACGGATATCACGATACACTGGAAGTGCTCGCCAATCGATACACGGTCGCTTCGGACTACGTCGTCCGCGTCCAGGGCGACAGCATGATGCCGCGCTTTCTGGACGGCGATCTGCTGCTGGTACATAAGACCGACGTCGTCGATTTTGGGGAAGTGGGTGTTTTTTCCGTAGATGGAAAATCTTTTATAAAGCAAGCCGGTTGCGGTGAATTAATTTCACTGAACAGGGAATGTCCGCCAATCCCGCTCACCAGCGCGGCTGTGTACCCGCAGGGGCGGATCATCGGCGTCCTCGATCCGGCGTGGATCGTGCACTGACCTTTTTCGTGATATCGCGAAAAAAAATCCCGGCCATGTGCGAAACACATGACCAGAATTTTCCAAAGGAGATGTATCAATGAAAAAGAGGAAAAAGCCACACAAGGGGCGGCCGGGAAAAGGGGGTGAGCCAAACCCCGGCCGCTGGGGAAAACCCCACATACAGAGAAAGGATGCACACATCATGTCGAGTGCATCTACATCTTACTATATAAAGCGCGAAATGTCAAGCGGAAAGGAGCACAAAAATGCAAAAATTTAGAAAAGATATCACTTTGCCGGGCGGGCGGCGGATGACCATCCGGGCCGATAGCCAAGCGGAGCTGGAAAAAAAGATACTGGAAGCGCGGATAAAGGTTGAAAATGGGATTGCTGTCATGAACAGTAATACAAAATTCAAAGACTATGCAGCATATTGGCTCGAAACGTATAAAAAGGGTACGGTTGCCAAAAAAACTTGCCAGTCGTATGAGGCGGATATACGGTTACATATAAATCCAATAATTGGGAATTTAAGTATTTCCGACATCCGGCGAAGCCACTGCGCTCGCATACTATCATCGCACGCTGGGGAAAGCAGTAGCAAAGTCCGAAGAATCCGCGTAACTGCATTCCAAATACTGGAATGCGCAGTGAACGATGATATTATACCGAAAAATCCCATGCGAGGGATAAAGTTGCCAGAGACATGGGAGGGAACGCACAGGTCGATCACCGACGCGGAGCGCGCCGCCATACTAAAAGTCGCTGAGACGCACCGCGCTGGTCTGTGGGTCAAGATCATGCTGTACTGCGGGCTGCGTCCATCGGAAGCGCTCGATCTGCTGTGGTCAGATGTCGATTTTTCGCGCGGCGTCATATCTGTGTCCCACTCGATATGGCGGGGCACCACCAAGACACGCGCCGGTGTGCGTCGCGTCCCAGCTCCACCGGAGCTGATGGACGATCTTCAAGCCGCGAAGCGCAAGGCTCGATCTGTCCATATTTTCACAAAGGAAGACGGCGCGACGCCGCCAGATCAGTATACCGGTTCAGCGCTATGGCGGAGCTTTCGACGCGCTCTGGACATCGAGATGGGCGCTGTGATGCGCGGAAAGCTCATAGCCGTGTCAAAGATCGCGCCCGATCTCACCGCATACTGCCTGCGGCATACTTTTGCTACGGATATGCAGGCGGCAGGCGTCCCGCTCAACGTCGCAAAGGTATTAATGGGACATTCTGACATTAAAATGACAGCAAATGTTTATACCCATTTCACGGATGAAATGGAAATTTCCGCAGAGCAAGCCCTGCGGGATTACAGGGAATCCCATAAAGCGGAAATTTCTGAAAGTGCGGCAAAAGTGCGGCAAGGGTAAAATGGGAGCCAAATTTTCCGCGCTATCATGCGATATTTTGAAAAAAGCCTAATAAATGCTTGTCATTTTACCATTTAGCGGATATTTTAACGCCCGATCTTTGAAAGTGCCGGTTTGCTGCGGTATATCGCGATAAACTTGCATTTTTTGTATCGTTTTTCAAAGAGGATTTTAGGCGCATTTGGGTGCAAAAAGACTGCGGCAGGGGTGCGGCAAAGAGCAAAAGTGCGGCAAAAGTGCGGCAAAAAGTGCAGCAAAACCCGATTTGGATTTGCTTTTTTGGTGATTGATGGAAGAAAAATTTTTTCAAATTTTTTTGAAAAAACTCTTGACTTTCCACGGGTTCCGTGGTATAATATAATCACAGAGAGGGAGAGAAACAAAATAAATTCCCTCAAAAGAAAGGATAAAATATCATGGAAAAGTTCACTGCTGAAAAAATGTTCGACCTCTGGATGACCGACTACGCTGCGCTCGAGCTGGACGACGATGGCGATCTCCGGATCGGCATCAGAGCGGAAGACAAAAATGAGCACTTCGACGAGTACGTCATGTACTACCCGGACATCGCCGGCGTCACCGGCATGACAGACGAAGAGTAGCGCGAGTGGCTTGAAGATGATGACAGCGACATCGGCGAAATCTACGGACGCTGGGACACAGAAAGCGATGCTTTCCGCGAAGCCATCGAAGCGATGACGGAAGAAATCAACAAAAAGATCGACGAGTGGAACAGCATGAGCGTGATCGAAAAGTGCCACCGGATCGGATGCCTGTAAAACCAAAAACCGCACCGGGGGCGAAAGCCCCCGGATGCAAGATGAGAAAGGATGTTAAATCATGGAAAAAATTAAAAACTTATCGCCCTGGGAAATTTTCGACCTGTGGGAGACGGATGCAGGGACGATGGACTTTGCAGACATGTACGACCGGGATCAGCTGCGCTTCCGTGTCCACCTGCACGACGCGCGCACGGGCTTCGATCATACATCCACGGCATACATGGACGGCGCTTTTTTCTTCCAGATGCCGCGTGCGGAGTATAAAGACTGGACCAGAAAAGCGGTACACGATCCGCAGTATGCAAAATCCGGGCTGAAAGCCATGCCGGAGGTACGCGAGCGGCTCGATATGTACGCGCACCCGATCCGCTATGTGATGGATGAGCTTTACTACGACATGACCGCCAGCATCGAATCCGCAAATGCAATGGAAATGCTTGGAAAACAGGCATGGTTGTCATTTCCTGACGCAATTGCAAGCCATCTTGATCCGGACGAGGACAGCCTCTTGGCATGGGTGCCGGATGCGCTTGTCATGCACTACGACGTCCCAGCAGTGAGAAAAATAGAAGAATGGTTTTGGCATGAATTGACAGATCATTTTGGAGATGGGGACTTGGATGACTTTCTGTTTGCAAAAGCCGGACGTTTTGCGGCAAGAGCTGGGATCAAGATGCAGGAGTATATCGTCTCTACGCTTTCGGAGGATGAGATGGAAAATATGGTGAAATCCCTGAAAAAGGTCGGCGCTACGCCGCGATATATGGGCGCAGAGATCCAGATACAGGGTGTCCTTTTCATCAGCCCAGACGAAATCCGGTCGGCGTGGCGCTCCGCTCAGGAGGATAACGACATTTTTCCAGGTGCTGGGAAAATAATTGATAAGTTTGAGGTGATCCCCCATGGATGACAAGCAATTCCATGATATCTTTTCCCATGCAGTGTCGCTCCCGGCCGATGGCCGGGACGCGTTTCTGGACTACTGGATGCATCACGGTGCCGAGATCGAGCAGGACGATATCCCGGACGACGCAGATCCGGATCTTTATCTGCTGGATCAGCTGGAAAGCATATGGGACGTCGCCCATCTCAGCGTGCGAGATATCCGGAGACATACGGGGCTGACGCAGCGGAAATTCTGTGACAAATTCTGTATTCCATACCGTTCATTGGAAGATTGGGAGCGTGGCATATCTAAATGCCCGCCATATCTTCGTCTTATGCTGGCGCAGCTGGTCGGGACTTTTAACCGAAAAAATTTTTGAAAAAATCCAAGTTTTTTTCGCAAAACCTCTTGACTTTCCACGGATTCCGTGGTATAATATAATCACAGTCAAAGAGAAAACAAAAAGATCGAAAGGATGTTTCAAAATGGCGGTAGCGATTATTAAAAGAGTTTGCGAAAAATGCGGGTGCGAGTTCGAGCATCGCAAGACATGCGGAAAAAGATATGAAGCGGATTCCTATGAAAAATGGGCTGCCGAGCATATCACCATGTGCCCGGAGTGCTATGAAAAAGAGTGCAAAGAATCCGAAGAGCGCATGGTTCGCGCGCAGGCCGTCCGGCTTGGGCTTCCGGCTTTGGAGGGCACCGTAAAGCAAATCACATGGGCAGAAAAAATTCGCTGCCGCGCGATCATGTATGATGCGCCGTACGAGGACGCCACGGCGGATGATATCATCGACGAGATGCGCAAGATCATGATCCGCCGCAAAGGAGAAGCCGCTGCGGATGCGTCAGTTGAAGAGATGATCGAAGAGATCGACGGCGCGCGTGCGAAATGGATGCCGATCGGCAGATGGGAGCGCCGCTTGAAAATCCGCACGGAAAAAAGCGCAAAGTGGATCATCGAAAAATGCCGGTAAAATTTTTCTCTTGGGCATTGACATCCGCCCGCATCTATGATATACTGTATATGCGATCAGGCGATACCCAATCCCCGCGTGTGCGGGGGTGACTGTAAAAAGTCAAAAGCGTATCGCCTAATCACAAAAAAAGAGACTGGAAACAGTCTCTTTTTCTTTGCATAAAAATAGGGCTGGATCAGCTGGCCGCCAATCCCGCCCCGCAAACGCACTGCGTTTTCTACGTGATGAAATTATACCACATAAAGGGAGATTTGTCAAGTAATTTTTTCATGTCACGTCGCATCATCCTCGCTTTCAGAATTACCGGATTCTGCCATATCATTTCCGGTTTCGTTCACTTTGTCCTGGACGCGCTGCAAAATCCGTCCCAGGAAGCCCGGCATGGGTACGCCGATTTCGGAAAGATTTTCCAAAATCGAGATGCATTCATTGATGATTAGCCAAATCGAGACAAGTGTCCCAAAATATGCACTTTCGTGCATATCGATACCGATCTGGCTGCCCCCGATATATAGCAGATAGTCAGCCACCATGGCGATCGCGACGGTCACTGCATACATGAGCTTTTTCAGTAGCCCTTGCCACCCGCGCGTGGAGTTAAGCGTCCCAGCAATTCCGGCTTTTACCATGCCGGTGATGTAGTCCAGCACCATCACGGCCAGCAGCACCAGCAGGACCGGGAGCAGCGCGCCGACGCGCGCCAGCATCCAGGCACCGAGCGCGGCCACACCAGCGGTCAGCCCGACTTCGGCCGCGCCAAGCCGGTTGATTGTCAAAGAACGGAAGAAATTCAGCATAATTTTAGACCTCCTTACTCCATGCTGTGCCGATGTTCGACCATCCGCAGTACTGTTTGCCATCGATCAGCGCATACACCTGTGCCCAGGTCGCGCCGCTGACTTTTTTCGTCTCGCCGCACACCAGGATCGTCCCGATCGGCATACTGCCGTAGACGATGGGATTTCCCACCCCGGCCGCGCTGCGAAGATTCAGCCCGGAATTTGTGATTTTTCGGATCATAAGATTACCCCCAATAAATGTATTTTTCGCCACCGGGTCCGGCAGCTTTTTTTGGCCTTTTAGATACGGCTCCGGATCGACCAGCTTGCCATCCAGTAAAAGCGCCAGGTGCAGATGGATGCCGTGCGCCATCGTCCCAGTGTCTCCCATCTGTCCGACGACGGCGCCCTTTGGGAGCTGCGTCCCGACTTTCACGGTGATCTTTGCCATGTGGCAGTATCGGACGGTCACGCCGGCATAGCCGTACTCGATGCAGTTCCCATGCGTTACCGTTTTATACACCTTTTGCACGGTACCGGCGCAGATCGTGCAGACGTCCAGCCCGGTGACTGTGCAGCTGTCGATCCCGGTGTGCGCCCAGCCGTAGCGGCGGGTGATCAGGCCGAGTTTGCTGCTGTTGCAGAGGATGGGCGGATAATTGGGAATTCTTTCTAAGATTTTTGTCATCGTACCACTCCTTATTCTGCCAATAATCCAAATGCTTGCCAATGGATGTAAAATGTCCTCGTCCCGGAATCCGGGCTATATGTATACAGGATTTGGGCATAGTCTTTTGACGTTTGCCCAATTGTCGCTCCTATGACATTTCCTCCCGGATCTTCGACTTGCATGGAAAATGATGGTGCTGTTTGGAATTGTACGGGATATTGAAAGACGGTTTGCGTTTTCGCGTAGTATATCCCAGCCCATGCCGTAGAAATATCTACCGTAAATTGTTCATATCCCCAGCAAATTCCCATTCCGCCGAGCCGCACATATCCTGATTCGCCGGTACCATACCCAGAGTAAATGTGATTTTTTGAGAAGAAATTCCCATCTACATTAACGTCGCCAGAAAAAACCGCCGTATCTTTTTCAAGCTGTAAAGCATTCGTTTCGTCTATCTCAAAAAAGATTTTCCCAGCATTTGACGTTGTGCGGGTCATGAGCATTCTGCACGGCGTTCCGTTTTCATTCGGCGCGCCTTGTAGCCATAAATCGCTTGTCGAAAGTAACCAAGTTTTCATCCCATTTAATGACGTTTCGTCTGGCTGCGTTGACAGCATAGCACGAAAAGCATCGCCGCGATACAAGAAAAGCCCTTGCGACGTCGTACCATCCGACCCGATCTGTACATAGCTTTCCGTGTCGGAGTTTCGCAAAGTTTTTGCGGAAATGTCACCGTTTACCATGTCAATATATACATCATTATCGACCGGCGATACGATCTTTTCCGTCTGTATGACTTTTGCCACGGAGTTCCCGCTGGTGGTAAATCCTTCCGTCCAAGTGTTCCCGCCGTCTGCGCTGGCCGCGAAAACACCGCCTTGGATACGCCAAATATTGGTAGACTGTGCCAGTGTCGGTTTGTCGTGCATATAGAAGATTTTGCCGCCGTTTTCAGCGTCCACGGTGGAGGTATAAAGCCCCATTCCATTTGCGAGCAGTTTTTGCAGTTCTTGGGAGATGTTTGTGCTGCTCTCTGTGGCCTGCTTCGCGACGTCGTCAAGGGGGAGATTGGAAATCGCATCACCCTGCCCGGCGATGGTGTCCGCCAGCGTCGTGCGCGCGTCGCCGATGTCGATTTTGTCATATCGTCCCAAAAGTACGTTGTACACGCAGCGGATGACCTTGGCCGTAGCCGACACACCCAGCTCCGGATAGATGACCGTCAGCGTGTCGCACAGCCGCACCTCTTCCAGCGGCGCAAGGTCCTTATACTCGACCGTGTCCGCCAGCGGCTGAAAAGATACGGAAAGCGATACTTGCGGCACGCCAATGGCATTATCTTCCATGTATTTCTGCGCTCTGGCGCGCAGCTGCGCTTCGGTCGGCGCTTCGTCCCACTCTGTCGAAAGATCGAGCGGCACGACATGGGAAAAAGTGTACGTTCCGGGTGCGGCCAGCGTCTTTTCCGGCAGCATCACCAGCGTGTCGTCGGTCATGCTTTTCCAGTACGGATAGACGCCGGTCGCGACTTTGGAAATGTTTTCCTCTTGCGTGACGTCTGTCAAATTTTTTCCGTACCGGATTTCGACGCCGTGATTTTCTCCGCGCGCGGCTTTCAGCGCGACGATGTACCGGTCAAAGACATACTCGCCGCCGTACACATCCAGCAGCGATCCATCCGTCCCGCCAAGCATCGACCGGGCGGACGATGGGACAGTGACGGCAAAATTTGCCGTTGTGGTTTTATCCGTCGTGAAAGTAAAAGGCTGGTCGCCGACCGCGTACGTCGTGAAGCCTTGCAGTGCTGTGAGGATATTTTCAGCAGTAAAGGGAGAAAGCGGTATTCCTTTGAGATCGTACGAAATGTGCTGGGCGTAAACGGTCACAATGCCGTTTATTGGCTTTGAAATTTTATAGATTCTGAAAGGCTGCTCGCGCTCGTAAGGATTTGGGCGGCAAAAGATGATCCGGCGCGCGGTGATGGAAGAATACGCAATACCATTTATTGGATACTGCATTTCCAGTTCATACGCGCCATTTCTTTCCTCTGTCACCACGCAGGACGTCGCATCCGGCAGCGTGCAAAGCCCCGCCGTCGTGAAATTTTTTTCGTTTTGTTCGTAAAGAAAAATCATTTTGCATCCTCCTTATAGCGTCCAAAGTCGGCTGTAAAAGTCGATGGAAAAGCCTCCGCTGTCCACGGCGATGGTGCCCGGTTCGTCAACATGGGGAAGAATTGGGAATTCATTGAAGCCGGTGACGGTATTTGTCACCGTCAGCAGCGAAAGCCGGCTGATCGTCGGCGTGTCGGAGTAGTACGCCACGCCGGTCTCGCAGTCGATGACCAGCTCGCGCCCGGCCGCAGTCTGCGCGCCGGCGATCTGGATCGTGTATCCGCCGATCGTGATCGTCCCGGACGTCTGGCCGCTCGATAGCTTGATGCGCAGCAAGGGGTGTGCGGTAAAATATGGGTTCATCACGGCGGCAGTCGCCGTGATTTCCTCCGGCTCGTCGTACGACGATACAAAGTATCGCTGCGGAGAACAGTCAAAATTTACCGTAAAGCGTCCGTATCGATTGCGGATGCTTTCGATTTCGTCCCCGCCGACGTACCGCGCAAAGCGAAAAGTCTGCACGTCGTAGCTGTCGAGCAGCCGGTGATATCCCGCGTCCATAGCCAGCCACCCGCGGATGCGCTGTGCCCAGTACCCGGCGTTCATCTTCGGCGTCATTTTTTGGGTATTGTAGTAAACTTCATATGATTGGGTGTAATTGGAAAATGCGCCCGTGTCCAGCGTCAGCGTGCCGGATCGTCCCGGCACCTGCACGGCTTCAAAAAGCCGCGCGCCGCTGGGGATGTACGGATACCGCTCGATCTCGATCCCGAAGTCTGAGGATTTCTTTCCGTTATACTCAAAATATCCCATTTTACCATACCGCCTCCCGTCGATTGATCTGCTGCTGGATGCGCGCGGATACCGCGTCCGCGATCGCTTCCTCGCTTTGTCCCGGTGCGGCGTTTACATTTATTGTAAATCCGCCGTATTCCGTCGTCGCGTATGTGACCGGCTGCGGTGCACCAGCAGCCGCGGCTACATCGGTGCTCAGCTCAAAAGCGGACTGGATCGACCGCATATCTTTCGCCATCGTCTTTTCCAGCCCGATGGTGTAGCCCTCTGCCGTGAATTTGCCAATTTCTGCAAATACTTTGGACGGGGACGCGATGCCCAGCGCTTTTTTGACGCCTTTCACCATGTCTTGGAAGTAGCTCGTGATCCGCGCTTTTAACGTCCATTTTTTGGAATTAAATCCCTTTTCAGTGCCGTCCGCGATATTTTTTCCGATATCTTGCGCGTCTTTGCTTGCATCCCAAGACAGGCCGGACGTCACCTCTCCAAAGCTGGATTTCAGTGCGGCTTCCAATGTCGGAATTTGGGATTTTGTTCCGGATTCCGTACCGCTGGTGAGCGCTTTTCCGATCTGCTGTCCGTCTACTCCAACATTTCCCAAAATACCGGATGTTACACCGGAAAAGTCTTTTTTCAGTGTCTCATCCAGTCCTGCGAGTGTAGCCTGCGCCCCGGCGCTCACGCCGGACGTGAGGGTTTTTCCGATCTCTTGCGCATCCTCATTGACATCATATGTCAATCCAGATGTCACATCAAAAAAGCCGGATTTCAGTGCCTCCTCCAAGGTCGGAAGCTGGGATTTTGCCCCGGCTTCGGTGCCGGTCGCGATTTCAACGCCGACTTTTCGCGCTTCCTCCGCTGCATCTTTGGCATTTTGTTCCAAAATTGCAAGCCCCTCAGCTGTGTATCCCTCGATACCGGCTACATATCTTTTTTGATACTCTTCGAGAATGCCCTCCGCATACGCGTACTGCTCGCCAAGAATTCGCTTTTTCTCTTCCGCGTCCGCCAGCGCAACATCCTGCGCTGTCTTAAAAGCCCGGTTTTGCTTGTCCAAGATTTCGATCGTCTTTTCAGCGTGTCCCTGCATCAGCTCCGCGGATGCCGTCTCATATGCCACGATTTCCTGATTGATCTGGTCGTACTGCTTTGAAAAATCGGCATAAGTCCCAGCAGATTCCTCATATAGCATTTTTTTCTGCGCTGCTGTGGTACGAAGATTTTGCAGCTCCAAGTCGCCCAGCCGGGCGCCGTGCTCCTGCACATACTGCGTCACCGCAAGATTTGCTTCTTTCAGATCCATCTCACGCTGGATCAGTGCCTGCCGCTGCTTGTAAAGATTTTTTTCGACGTCCTTTTTTTGGGATATCGCTTCACTGTATTTCGCTTCGGCTTCCTCCAAAAGTATTTCCGCGCGGCGCGTCTCCACATAGTCGGCTACGCTCTTTTGCAGCTCTTCATATCCCTTTATTTGGTCGCCGGTCAGCTTGTACTCGGTGCCAAGCGCTTCATTCAGCTCGCCCAAGATGAAGTCCACGCGCGCGCGGTTTGCTTCCTTGACTTTGCCATTTGCATCTACCAAAAGATCAAGTTCTTTTGACAGATTTTGCAAGTGACCGACTTCCGCCATCTCCGCGTCCGCTTTTTCGGCCGCCGCGTCTGATACCGCCTGATATGTATCCCGCAATTGGCTCATAGTGGAAATATTTGACTTTTCTATTTCGTTGAGTTCCGCCGTCTGATTCCGCGCGTCAAAAGTCTTTGAGATGAAAAGCCCAATGCCAACCGCCGCAGCGGCCGCAGCTCCGACGACGCCGACCGCGCCGCCACCAGCGCCCAGAACCGCAACGAGCGTTTTCCCAGCGGATGCCAATCCGTTCACGGTCTTAATTCCACCAGAAATCGCCAAAAAGGATCCGCCGATTGCGCCGACCGTCTTGATGATCTTCGGACCATTGGTCAGCAGATAATCGAACGCCGCCGAAACCTGCTTGTTGAATTTTGTCCAGTTTACCGATTTTTGCCATGCTGAAAATTTCTCAGTGATCGTCTGCACGATTGGGATCAGATTTTTCAGCACCGGCTTGCCGACCTGCGCCTGGAATTGTTTGACAGTTTCGTTTAAGTTGCCCTGGACGTTTTCCCAGCCGTCCGCCTCGCGCGCGGCCTGTCCCATCGCGCCGGATAGCTCTTGGGCGTCCGTGACCATGCTCAGCAGCACTTTTTGCTTCTGGATTTCGGTCAGTTTGTTATACTCTTTGCGGAAAAGTTTGGTAGCCGCAGCGTTTCGGGTGGTTTCCGTCGCGCTCAGCCCCAGCGCCGCATCGTTGGCAAAATTTCCTTTTAGGAAGCTCTGCATCGTCTCGACGGTCTGGTCAAGGCTTTTGTCGTAGTATGCCGCACTGTCTGCCGCCGCTTGCAGTGCGGTTTCCATAAGTTGTAAGCTTTCGTTTGCGTCGCCGCCCGAAGAGCGCGCAAAAGCATAGATTTGAGCAGCCGCACCTTGCAGGCGCGTCTCCAAAATCCCGCTATTTTTTGCCACTCGTCCGATCGCCGAGTCGGCTTCGCCTTTCAGCGCGCCGAAAGTCTGCTCCATCTGGCTAGCGAGGGCGTTTGCGTTGGCCGCCGCTTCGATGGTGCCGCTTGCAAAATCTTTGGCATAATCCGCCATCTTTTGGAAACCGCTCACAATCACGTCCGACAGGATGTTGGCGCGCAGGATGTCCCCAAAGTCCGCCGCCGTGATCTTCGCGTCGTCCAGCTCGTCACCAAACTTTTTTGCCGCTTTTTGGTTATCGTCAAAACCGTCACTGGTGTCGTCGAGACTGCCGTCCAAGTCCTCCATCTGCCGGTTCATTTTTCCAAGTTCTGCCGTCGCCTTGTTTAGCTGCTCTTTCCATTTTAAGGTTTCGTTGCTATTTTCGCCCGTTGCTTTTGCAGCTTCTTCGACCATGTGCGCCAAAAGCTTTGTCTTTTGCTCCTGCGCTTCGATCTGTTTTGTCAGCACCGCTTTTGTGGCGCGATTTTTTTCTTCTGCAGATGTCTCTTTGGTAAAAGATGACGCGACAGCGTCCATCTCACTTTTGAGAGTTTTTGCCTGCTGGATGATCTGGTTTATCTGTTTTCTGTACTCGGCTTCGCCATCGATGCCGAGCTTCGGTCCGATACTCACTGCCATGTCTCATCACCTCAAATGCAGCGCTTCATCAAGTGTAAATTTTTTCCTTTTGTTTTTCGGTTTTGCACCGTTTGCGATGGCAAAACAGGAGATCATGTCCATCATTTCCCTGTATGACGTCACCATAATCTCCCGCTTTCCCATCCCCAGCCGTCTCCCATAGAATAACAGCCAAGTTTTGTTAATTTTTATTCCGCTTCCGGACCGTCTTTTTTTTTTGCGTCCTCGGCTTCCACTTCCGGCGTGCCGATCGCGTCGAGCAGGATGCGCATCATCTGCTCGTCCGCTGCCTTAAATTCCCGCACCGGTCTTTGGAGGATTTCGCCCTCGGTGATCGGCTGCGGCTTGTAGGCCGGATCGTCATACGCCTTTTGTCCCTCGGCGCCGCGGCTCAGCGCAGCGATGCACTGCGCAGTGAACCGCGCCCGCTGCCCGGACGGCGCGCCCAGCATCTTGTCGATGCTGGAAATGTCACCATCTGGGCAAAGATCAGAAATTTCCGCAAAAGCCGCCACGGTCATTTCCAGCTCGATGTCGCGCCCGAAAAGATGGTACTTTTTCACGACGCAGTCCCTCCAAGCATGACTTTCAGCACGGCTTCGGCCGCGGCTTCGGTGCTTTGCCCAGCCGCAATTTTCTTCCAGTTGTGGTTGGAACTGTCATCCCGGAAAATCTGCGCGGTCAGCTCCTGCGTCTGCCAGTCGATGGTGTCCTCCTGCGTCGCCGCGTCTAGTGCAGGCGTATCAAAGCGGACTTTCGTCAGCACGACCGGCACCCACGATGCCACACCGTCCTCCATGTACCGCACCAGACAGCCGAATCCCAGATACGGCGGGTTTGCGTTGTCGCCGTATTCCATGATGCTGACAGGATTGGAAGCTCCTACCGTAATCGTGGTCGGCTCCGGCAGGCCGTGTACCAGCTCCGCCGCGTCGTCTTTCAGGCCGTCCACCGTGATCGTCGCCGATCCGCCCGTGAAAGTGCCCGCTTCCGTCTCCGCGGCCACATTGTCGGCAAAAAAGACATTATTGTCAGAAGTTTCCGGTGAAATCGACACGCTGACGCCGCGCGCCAGCACGGTCGGCTCAGTGTACGTCACAGTACTGCCGGAAGCACTGTATTTCGCCACATAGGGCTTGCTGTACCCGGTGCAAATTCTTCCATTGGCCATTTTAGTCAATCCTCCTGTTTTTTCACAAAGTTTTCGATCTCCGCAAGAAGCTCTTCCGCCATCCCATCCTCGCACGCTTGGCGCACTTGCCGCACGACCGGCTGCACAAAGGGATGTGGCTTTCGGAAAGATGTACCACTTTCCACCGACCGCGCGATCAGCGCGTTCGGCTGTCCCTGCGGGTATTTTTTTGTTTTGACGCTGTTGTACCCATCAAATCCCAGCTTGATGTTGTAAACGCCGTTGTCTTTCCGCATTTTGGAAATGCCAAAGCCATCGATCAATCCTTTTTTCTGCTCGGTCGTGATCCCGTCGATTTTTTTCTCCGGGCTGCCGTGCAGCTTCGGGGATATGGTCGGCAGTGCGCGCACGCTTTTTTTGAGCGCGTCGGCCATGATCTCACCGCCGCGATATAGCGCAGCACCGATCATCGGTTTTGCGGATTCTCCAAGTTTTGACAGAAAAAGTTCATATTCTTCCAGTCCCTTAAAGGTAAACGGGGGTTTTTTTGCCATCCAAAATCACCTACATTTTACAATCCATCCAAAATCCCCGCGTGTGATTCCGTACCGTAGGTCGTTTTTCCGCACGCTGTTGGCTGTAAATCGGCCTTTTTTCTGTATATTGGGATTATTCGTCCGATTTTGCCACGCTAATGGTGCCTTGCCACTGGTAATGGATCAGCGCGGTTTCATCCTCATACGAAACATTTTCCAGTGTCCAGCTGCCATATGCAAGATTTAGCGCATTTTGGATTTTGTCGATGGTCGGATCGTACTCCGTCGCCGTGTAGTAGTCCACGGTCACATCGATCTGCATTTCCTGCTTGCGATTGTCCGCCCATGAGCTGTCATTTTCGCCAGTCTCTGCCCAGCAGATAAAAGGCGGCTGCATCTTCGGACGCCAGTAGTGATATACGCTACTGGTGATTTCCGCAAGCATTCTCCCAAATGCCTCCAAACTGGTTTGCATTTTCCACATCATAAAGATCGTCCATCCTCCGCAAAGTGATTTCGGTCGCGCGCAGTCCATCCTCGTCCACGATTTGGGCGATATTGGCAATCCTGTATTGGCTGCCATCTTCGAGTACGGCATACTGGCCGACGTGGATCGATCGATCCATCCACACACGGATCAGCATATCGACGTACTCATTTACACCCATTGCCGCATATTGGCGATTATATCCAACCGTGCGTTCTGCGTAAAAGTGCTGCGATTTCGCAGCGAGCCGATGCACCGGCATAGCCGGAGGAATGGCGATATTTTTCAGATCGCAGATCAGCACCACGCCGTCGTCGTATGTCATACGCTTCCCACCTTTTCACTAAAAAGCCGATTATTGAGCGCATACCGCAGCATCCGCGGCATGGGTCCATTATCTTCCGCTCTTTTCCGGAAAAGATAGGATGCGTACATTACGATCAGATTGCAGTCCTCGATTTTGCTGGTGTCCAGCGTGATGCCCTCGCGAGCGATCATGCTGGACGCAGCAGTGATGAGGTGGGCGAGGTATGCATCGTGCGCGCTGGTAAGTAATGCCAGGTTGGATTTTGTCATGGTCAAAATTTCCGCTTCGGTCATATGCGCCCACCCCTTTCATCAGGATTTCGTGACCGTGACCGTGTAGACGCGGGTGGAGTTTCCGCGCTTGACGGTGATCGTCAGCGGATGCGCGCCGGACGTCCAGGTGACGGACGCGCCGTTGGAGATGTTTTTGCCATTATAGGCAATCGCCACCACGGCATCGGCCTGCGCCGGGGTCGCCGTCACGGCGGCCGAAGTGCCGGACGCGGTGATCGCGTACGACGTCGTACCGGCCGCAAAGGTCGGGGTCAGCGTCTCGGTGCCCACCGTCAGGCTGGACAGCGTCGCGTCGTTGGCAGTATCTCCCGCAAAATCCATCGCGGTCGTGACCGTCGCGCCGTCGATGTTGATCGCCACGAAAGCACCCGGGACGATCGGCACGCCGTCCGCGCGCTGCTTGCCGCGGAAAACGGTGTTATCCTGGATAAACTGCACCGATCTGTCGCTTTCGATCTCCATGCCCGCGCGCTGCGCCAGCAGATACAGATCGCCATACCCGCCGACGATGTCACCATCGGGCATAAATTCCAAGATATCGATATCGCCGTTCACGATCGGCAGGACGCCGAAAACATTGGAAACGATGTCACCCTGCGCCGTAAATGTGATCGTTTTGGATTTCAGTTTCGCGTACGTCTTGGAGTTCATTGCCCAGAACTGGATGCCGCGGGAGTACTTGGTGTAGGTGTTCCCGGCCGCCAGCGCCAGTGCCGACCAAAAGTCCGCGCCGGTCTTGGACGCGTCGATGCTCTGGATGTTGGTGGTATGCAGATCAGTCCAGGCCGGAGCGTCGGACGGATAGTCGGACGGCTTTGTCTGCTGCGCCAGCCGGGTGACAATACCCATTGGCATTTTGCTGCCGGATCCTTTGCCGTACAGGATCGCTTTGTCCAGCGCCAGACCGATCGCCTGCGCCAGCGCCTCCACGATGTACGATGCGAGGGCGATGTCGTTATCTTCCAGCAGCGCGTTGCACACCGGCACATAGCCCGCGACCTTGTAGCCGTCGAGCGAGTAGGAATTAAATTCCAGCGACAGCTCGTTGATTGCGCCGCACATCTCCGTCCACACAGCCTCCGGGATGACACCCGCAACGACCTGCCGGGCGACACCCGCGACGTTGCGCACGCGCACGCGGTTGATGAGCTTGCTGTACCGGTACATATTTTCTGCCACCAGATCGAGCAGCACGGTCGGGATCGTCAGACTGCCGCCCGTGATCGCGCGCGTCTGCCCCTTGTACGCCCGCAGTTCGGAAAGGAATTTTTTCACATCCTCCCGCTGCATCATGATTTCCCGCTGCTCAGTCGGCAGCGCATCCACGACCGCTTTGCCAATCGGCAGCGACCGCACGTCAAAATTTACCATGTTCATACCCCTTTCGGATTTCGGTTCTTCTTTTTTCTGCAAAGCCGGATCGGATCTTTCCAGCTCTTCCAGCTCTCTTTCGAGCGCGGAAATGCTTTCCAGAAGGTCGGCTTTACTTTTTTCATGTGCCGCTCGATCAGCTTCAAACTGGTCAATTTCGGCAGAAACGGCATTTTGCTGTTCCTCGGTTTCGACTTCGGCAACGCTTTTTTCCAGATCAGCTTCGCGCGTCTGCATTTCTGCATCTTTTGCGGTGAATTTGGCAAGCTCTGCCTTTTTGTTTTCGATGCTGCGCCGCAGCATCAGCGCTTTCAGTGCCATGCTTTCATACTCCTTTCAGGCGTTTCGCCTGCGATTTTTTCCATTCTTCGAGCTTCCGCTCTTTGATGGTGTCGATTTCCTTTTTCCGGGCTTTTACGCCGGTTTCCTCATACGCGGGAAAAGTGACCACCGACACCTCGTACAGCTTGACTTTTCGGATGTGCCATACGGTCGGCTGTCCTTTTTCCTGCTCCATCAGCTCGTCGAGGATGTCAAAGCCGAAAGAGCACTGCGTGACGTCGCCGCGCTTGACACGCTCATATAGGTTTACCGCATCTTGGTCGTTCGGGTTGATTTTCACATCTCCCCAAAGCCCATGCTCATCCACTTCCAGCGTCAGCGTCCCGGCCGTCGTGCGACCCAGTACCAGCGTGGTGTCATGGTTGCACAGCGCACGGACGTCCGTGTCTCTGGCGAGATCGAAAGCCCCGACATCCACCGTCTCATATGCATCATCCCACAGCCAGTACTTGCCGTCAAAAACGGCAAAATATCCCTCTATGTGTTTTTCACCGTTCTCTTCGCGCGTCTTAAAGCCCACGCTATCATGAAACAGGGTTCTTTTCATCATTTTCCATCACCACCGTTCAGCTTTGCTTGATCGCCCAGCCGGTCGGCCGGGACGTAGTTTTCGAGCGCTAAAAGATCGTCCATATCCGGATCGGGCGGAAGCCCAAGCCAGTCCCTCCATTCATTTCGGCGCAGCGCCATGCGGTCTACCATCTGCCCACCAGCTTCTACCATTTCAGTCATTGAGTAGCTGTAAAGGCTCCAGCTGTTAAACCGGAAGTATAAATCCGGGCTTATGAGCAGCTTTTGCGTCAGCTCCTGCTGGATGTTTTGCGCCATGGGCATGATTGTCGTATTTATGAAGCTATTCCATGCATCCCGTGAAAAGTCTCCGACGCCCAGTACAAAAGATGGGATGCCGAGGATCGATGCAACGGTTTGCTTGTCAAGCTTTACAAAATCCGCCAGCGCAAGATCGGACAGCGTCAGCGGCTTCACTTGCTGGACATCAAACTGCTGCGCGGGGATCAGCCACGGCTCGCCAGCTTGTCCGGCGCGGCAGTAGCTTTCGAGCAGCTTGTCGCGTCCCTCCGGGCTGGAAAATTCATCCACAAGCGCGTCCACTTTGATGATCAGCGACGGCTTGTACTCGCTGGACATAAATCCCTTTTCCGTCGCTGCGGCCTGCCGCAGATTTTGCGCCACATCCGCCAGCGTCAGCCGGTATCCCTCGCCCAGCCAGGGATAAAAGCGTCCGGGATTGCATCGGAAGTGCAGCAGCCGATCCGGCTTATACTCCTGCCCGGAGATCATGATCTTATATCCGTACTCGCCATCCGGGACAAAAGCCGTATAGGCGGCAGGGATGGGGATCAAGTCTTTCAGGTATCCCGCGCGCGTCTTTGGATAGACGACCGCATTCCCATCGCCATCCAGCATCATCGTGCGGACGATCCACCGGACAAACTCGCTGCGCGTCAGATTTTGGTTGGGATTTATATCCACTTTCTTCGCCAGCTCGTCAATCACGCGCACATCCCCGGCTGTGGTGTTGCGCATGAGATGGATGGTCATGCTGCCGATCAGCCGCGCGATGGTGTCCACGGCTGTACATACCTCCGGATTTTGGGACAGTGGCACATACCCTTTGCATTCCAGACTTTTCCAGCTGTTTTGATCCGCCATCCATACCAGGCTGCGCCTCTGTGCGGGTTCGTCCCGCGCGGTCGGTTTTGCTCTGTGCTTTTTGCTCATGCTCTATCCTCCGAAATTACCATTATTTACCCCACCAAGATTTTGCTTTCTGCGTGCTCTCCATGCTTTCGAGGTACCGGATCGCCGCGAAGACGGATGCATCAAATACGTCGATCCGCTGCGTTGGCCGAATTTTGTCAAATTGAACCATATCATCCGTTTTCTCCACCGCTCGCACGTTTTGGATGCAGTACTCGAAAGCATCGCTGTGCAGATAGTAAAGCTTTTTATTCTTCGCCATCTTTTCCAGATAACGGAAACCCTCGGATTTTTTGAAGTAATACTGCGGTTGGTCAAATATGGCAAACCCGGCATCTTTCATACCGACAAAGTACTCGCGACAAAATTTCCGGTCATGCCCGACTTGCCTGATCCGGAAGCCGCGCTTTTTCATATCTAAGAACCAATTTATTACATCTGCGTGATTTACTGTCGGTGCGTTGCACATCGTCAGCCAGCCATCTTCTTCCCACCCAAAAAGCGGGATATTATCTTCATCGGCTTTTTGGTGTGCTGCGACGATGGGGAAAAAAGCGTGCGGGATGATGATCCCGACGTCGCCATACATCCCGTAAAGCGCCGTGGCGGTCAGGTCATGCATCTTTGACAGGTCCGCACCGCCGTACCAATCGATTTTCATTTTGGCAAGTTCATCCAAAGTCCAGTTATACTGCGCGTCGGACGCGCGGATTTCGTCGATGTTAAAGTATGCGTTCATTGCGCTGGTATAGATATCCAGTGAACGGGAAAGAAAGTCTTTCCGCTGTTGTGGATCATTCTGTGCCTGCATCGCTTCCGCCATGATATCCTCCGGCCGGATCGTGATCCCGTAGTTGGGGTTCGCTTTCTCGTGCTGGATGGGGGAAGTGTAGTCCACATTTCCGGCGTCGTCTTTGTCAGCGCGTCCGATATACGCAAAAAGCGTGTCGTCTTTTACAGTACCGTCCAGAACTTTCAGTGCGTACTCCAAACGGCGATAGCAAAAAGAGTTTTGATTGTCCCCGGCCGTCGTGATCCCGATCATGAGTTTGTTGGTATATGCTTTCATAGCTTCCTTAAAGCGGTTGTATTGGCTCGCTTTCTTGAAACTATGGATTTCGTCCGCGATCGCGATGTTGCAGTTGAAGCTGTCCTGCGCATCCGGGTTGGCCGCCAGGGCTTCGATCCGGATACTGCCGACCGGCTGGCCCGCATCGTCTTTGAATTGGTAAGAAATGCTATGTTCGGCATTATTGTTCAGCACGCGAAAATCCTCGATCATGTGCGACGCGCGCAGGCTGTGCAGGATAAAGTCAAAGCTTTGGCAAGCTTGCTTTTGGCTCCCGGCCACGATGTAGATGGTCGCGCCGGATTTCCGTTCCAGCAGCGCGACGCCCCACGCCAGTGCAGCGATAAAAGTCGTTTTCCCGTTTTTCCGCGGTATCATGATAAAGGCTTCTTTGTACCGGCGTTCGTCGCTGTTTTTGTAGTAGAAGCCCAAGAGGTTATACACCAAGAAGATTTGCCACGGTTCGAGCCGCAGCGGCTTGCCAAGAAGCGATTCCCCGGTCAGCGTTTCGCCCTGCTTGTGCACCATCGTCTTTTCGATGATGGAGATCACCAGATCCGGTTCCCGGCTGCACAGTTCCATGTCGTCGCGCTCGATATCTTTCAGAAAGCGCGCACACGATTGCACGATCTCTTTTCCGGCGATTTTCTCGCCGGACGTCACGGCGCGCGCATAGGCCAGGGCAACGGCTTTGTAGCTTTTACGGGTCAAGGCTGCTCAGCACCTCCGCCAGCGCATTCCGCTTTTGCTGCTTCATCGCCGTCTCGTCGATCTTTCGCAGTCCGGCCGGGGTCAGCCCCAGATCGCGCCAGAACGAAAGCGCAGATTTGTTCAGCTCGTCCCACAGCACAAGCAAAGGATTTTTTGAAAGATTGGTCGCTCCCGCTTTGTTGGTGTACTCCAAGACCGGCTGCGCTCCGGTCGCCAGAAATTCGTCGTACGTCGCGTCGCGCTGTGTGAGGACTTCCGCCAGTGTGGCGATGACCGGGTCAAAAGTGCTTTTGTATGTCCCCACGATCGTGCAGTGTTTTTTTATCGTGCTTTTCCATTTTTTCACACGCTTTTCGCGCTCATTTTCCGTCACGGCGGTTCCCCTCCTATCAAAATTTGGCGCGCGGTTAGAAAA
>ERZ1035037.156-NODE-156-length-26545-cov-80.146017_pt1 | contig 26545 bp, 28 predicted proteins | sample MGYA00520618_ERZ1035037 | MGnify/ENA primary metagenome ERZ1035037 (study PRJEB33766, sample SAMN09781741) | gut metagenome | biome: gut microbiome | host: Homo sapiens | place: Madagascar | study: EMG produced TPA metagenomics assembly of the PRJNA485056 data...
GGCTGAGACCGGGCCGCCTAATCACGTGTGAATCGCCGCACCTTTACGGTTAAATTCCGACTTGTTTTGTCGGATATGGTAGAACCATGCATTTATATGCATAAATATTGCATATTGTGTATAAACGCATACAACCCGTATGGTAGCCGCCAGCAGGCGCTTATAGGCGGAATCCGCAAGTACGTTCCGCGAGGCAGTGGAAATCGCGTTTTGAAGGCCGAAATGGATAAAAATCCTATGCATAATTTTATGCATATGGATAACATATGGATAAAATATTGGTGCTCGCAAAAATAGTCAAAAACGGAAAAGCATGTGTTAACAGCGCGTCCGCCCAAAGGTACTTAGCTCCCGAATTGTTGATGCCTAATTTTAGCCATATGGTTAACTGCCTAAAATGAATAATTGGCAGAAAACTGCCTACTTTTGCGTCTGGGAACACATATTAACATGAGCTTAATCAAAAGAATTCATTCCTTAACTTTAAATTCGGCCGTTCGGAAACTTTCCTATAGACAATGGTTAATTGGTTAACACCTTTTCTGTACCCCACTCTTATTTTAATCGCAGGTTCCCTATAAAGAAAAGTAGGATATATATAAAAATAGAGCGTTATCCATTACGTTAGACAATTAACCATTGTCTATGAAAAACTTTCCGAAATCGTTCACGGTTGAATTTTTAGATTATGTTAAGACGATCTACCGTTCGATTGCATAAAATCTGCATATTGAATGCGCCCGCGCATGCGGCGGCGTGAAGCAAAAGCACCTGCGTTGGCGGCAAGCAATGTTAATTTATTGATATTATCGAAATTAGGGGTTGCAGGCGCGCTGGGAATATTGAATAAGAGTATTAGAGGGATATGAGAAGGAGGAAGCACCGTGAAAGAATCTGATCTCGGCACTCTGGCGCGCTACTGTTCCGAGGGACTGAGGGCTATTGGACAATGGGAAGACGATAACAAAGATGCGCAGATTGCGGAAGCCACAAGGATGAGCGTGTTGATCCAGAAAAACAGACTTGATAGTGCCACGATGACAATTGGCAAATGGTATCTGCAATTGCTGGAAGTCCGCAAGACGATGCGCGAACACATGGCGGCTGTTAGAGTATACAACAAAGACCCTGAGCACAATGAAAAGCCTTCGCTCACCGGCAAAAGCTCAAGCGTTTACGCAAGCATAGACGACCTGAGCGTGTTAGGCAAAACCATGCTATGGTTTACCACCGTGACTCCGAACGACCCGGATGCAAGCGCTGCGGCGGTGGAAATTTGGGACGATGAACGCAACGCCGAACTCCGAAAACTATTAAACGAAGCGCTCGAAGCAAAGGCGCGAATCGAGAAACAGACAGATTCCAGAACGGGATATTCCAAGAGGAGGCGTGACGTTGGACAAGAAAGCTAAAAAATGGCGCATGTCTGCGCATATCGTGTTTGCCATTACGTTGATTCTAAAATTCGCCCTTTCATGGGCGATTGATTGCCTGGTGCTCACGCTTGCGTGCCGTTGTATCGGGATAGGAGCGACCATAAAGGCCGCGACTGGCGTATGGCTGCTGGCGCAATGGGCGGCGCAGTATTTCATAAGGATTTTGCGGCATTCCAGAAAGGCTGACGGCAATGAGTAACACCAGACAGCCTCCCCTTGAGCGGGCGATTGTGGCAAGAATCGTAAAAGCCTTGAAGGCGAACGGCGTTGGATGGGTGTTCAAGACTCATGGCGGGGCCTTCCAGCAGAGCGGGATTCCAGACCTGCTGTGCATCGCACCGAGAACCGGGAGGCTTGTGGCCATCGAGGTAAAGCGCCCAGGGCTGGGTAGACTGACGGAATTGCAGGCGGCAACGATTCGACGGATAGAAGATGCTGGCGGCGTAGCGGGAGTGGCATACGGCGTAGAAGACGCGCTAAGGCTCTTGGAGGCCGCAAACAGGAGGCGAAGCACAGATGGGTGAGATATTAGTCCAGCATTATGAAACGCGCCATAACGGGCATTCCAGGTCGAATTTGAGCATGCCCGAAGACAGGCCCGTTACAGCGGAGGACGTGAAGCGCTTTTTGCTGGGCTGTCGGCGCATCGACATGCGGGTGAACATCACCAGTCAGGATCAGATGCGCTGGCGCTACTTGCAGCAGCGCCTGACGGCCTCATACGGCGGAAGCGGAAGCGGGGGCGGCGGCGTACCCGGGAGCCAGGTGGAATCGACGGTTACAAAAATCATCGACATCGAAGAGAGGCTGCGCAGAAACGCGGACAATCTGGCGGACAGAAAAAACTTCGCCATGCTGTTATCCGAGTTGCTGGAAGACGACAGGCATGTGGCGATAATGACCATGCGTTACTTCCTGGCGATGAGCTGGCCCAAGATTACCGAAGAGATGCATTATGAGCGGGCGCAGACTTTCCGCCTGCATCGGCAGATGCTGGAGGCCGCCGCCGAAAAGCTGAACGACACGAACGGAACGAGTAATTTGCGGGTGGCGATGTATGCAATGACGGATCGTCGTCAGCCCCGGAACCTGCAAAGGAGGCATGGCAGGGATGATTAGAGACAGCGGAGACCGGACAGAATTCCCCAGCGGCGCGGTGCGGGACTGCAAGGAAGGTAAGGGCCGGTTTGACCTGGTGCCGCTGGACGTGGTTGCGGACATCATGGGCGGCAGCGTACTGCGGTACCTGGCGGCATTCCAGCGGGACATGTGGCAGAAGTGCGACCTGGATAAAGCGCTGCTGGAAATAGCGCTTACGGACTTTTGCGAAGAGCGGGGCTGGCAGAGCGCCGACATGATGCTGGAAGTGGCAAGACATTTTGAGGAAGGCGCACTGAAATACGGAGAGCACAACTGGCGGCGCGGAATCCCGGTGCAATGCTACATCGACTCAGCCGTGCGGCATTACCTGAAATGGCGGCGCGGCGACGAAGACGAGCCCCACGACAGGGCCTTTGCGTGGAACATCATGTGTTGCATATGGGAGGTGAAACAGCATGACGAAAGCTGGGCAGAGGAATCGCCCGATAACGCCGCCGCCCAGGGCTGAATGTAAGAGATGCGTGTGCTACAGAGGCGTAAGCGGCAGGGTGTACAGCGACGCGCACGACGTGTACATATGCAATTACATGCTGGACGTGGGCGTAAGCAGGCCATTCAAAATGGCGGACTGCCCCGGATTTACGAAGCAGGAGATTGCGGAGGCACGGCGGAATGCGAATCAGTAAGGATCAATACTATCTCGGAATCGCCCGAGCCGTCGCAATGCGCTCTACGTGCCTTAGGAGGCAATATGGCGCAGTTATCGTGAGGAACGATGAGATTGTAGCCACGGGGTACAACGGAGCTGCAAGGGGCGTAAAAGACTGCACACAGCGCGGCGCATGCTGGCGGATTGCCAACGACGTGCCGCACGGAGAGCAGTATGAAAAATGCCTGGCGGTGCATGCGGAACAGAATGCGATCATATCTGCGGCACGGGCAGAGATGATAGGCGCAACGATGTATATTGCAGGGTTTGAGGTTTTGGGGCTTGGCGGTAGCAGGACGGAGATCATAGATCCGAGGCCGTGCCTCATTTGCTCCAGAATGATTCTGAACGCCGGGATTGCGAAAATCATCAACAGTATGGGAGAGATCGTTTATGGCGATGAATGAAATCGAAATTCTTGGAGTGCGGGTGGTATCCAATACCATTACAGATACGCAGGAGCTTGAAGCATATGTCCGGCGTGGGCTGGAACAGCCCGACGGAGATTTCCTCACAAAAATCGAAGCCGAGGTGGCGCCCGACGACCCGGAGAACGTGGAGATCAGATACCATTTTCGGACGCAGCCGTTTGAGAGAATCCGAAGGATCACCGGCTACCTGGTGGGAACCCTCGACCGCTTTAATAACGGCAAACGCGCCGAAGAGCGCGATCGCGTGAAGCATGGGTTGCCGACGAAAGAGGAGTGACGATAGGAGTGGGTTGCTTATGTTATCGAACTCGATGAGCTTAACGATTATCGCCTTAAAAACTGTTGCGGTGGATATTTTATGCGTAATCGGCTTGATAATTTTGTTTTTGTATTGTCGGCGACGCAAATGAGCGATTTTAAATTACTGACATAGGGAGGGATTTGGGATGAACCACAGAATAATCAAAATAACCGCCATGGCACTGTTGGTTGCGCTTCTTGTTTGCGTCGCGTGCGGCTGCAGCGAGGCGAGCAAGGTGAACAAAAACATATCGAAACAGGCAGATTATTTTGAATGCGAGCGCAAAATAACGGTGTACAATGCACGCACTGATAAAATAATCATGGAAGCCGAGGGCTACATGAGTATTAGCAACAATTCAAGTAATGAGCTTGTTTGCACCGTAAAGATCGGGCCGAGCCAATACAAGAAAAACTATATCTACCTGAACAACTATACGATGTACGTTGTGGAGGACATTACTGGCACTCACACTGACCCGTACCATTACAAACTGTATTTCCACACCGACATCCTTCCGACGATTGAGACAAGGCCCTGAAGAGGTTTAAACATGCAGACGAATTTTCTGAAAACCCCTGACAACTGGCAGGACGTTGTGGACGATTGCCGCAGCACCGTAGGCAAGGGCGAGCTGGGGCGGGAGCCGTCACGGACGTTCAAGCGCAACATTCTGATTGCGGAGCATTCCCCGATTCGGGACTTGCGGTTCCGGTGGAAGTGGACAGACATAAAAAGCTGGATCGCCACTCATTGGAGCCGCCACAAATGGGAGTGCTTCATCCAGACCCAGCGGGACGACCGAACAGGAGTGCCCAGGGATGAACTGCCGCAGGCCCAGAGAGTTACCTTCAAGGGCGACGCAAACGCCCAGAATCTGATCGACACCTGGCGAAAACGCCTTTGTTACCAGGCGCACCCGGAGACCAGGGAATATGCAGAGGATTTCAAGGTTGCGCTGCACAAGGTATCCCCCGAGGTATCCGACGTGCTGGTACCGAACTGCGTATATCGCTGCGGGTGCCCGGAGCTGCGGCCCAAAGGCACCATCTGCTTCTGGGAGGGCTTTAAAGAGTGGTGCGAGGAACGGGGACACAATCCCTGCACCATTGGCATTGCGGCCCGATATGAGCTCTACAACGCCTATTTTTACGAGATCAATAACCGGAAATGACCGGGTGAAAGGGGAATTGATATGCGCACTATTTTTGACAATCAGCCGAATTTTCCTGGTTTTGACGAACATCCGAATTTTTCTATCTGTGATGCAATGTGTACTTGCGACGTGGACAATTATCGAGAGCTGCATACTATCCGAGACGAGGGAATAACGGCAGAGAAACTTGGAGTTAAGAGCGCAGAAATCACCTGCGACAACGTTTCGAAAGAGCGGATCGACGAAATCATAAAGCTCATGCGGCAGAGAAGCGCCGGCACGCCGCCTACCCCCAAGGTTATCCGCAGGCGCGGCACGGCCACGATTGTTGAGTGGCAGGACGGCACGCAGACCAAGGTAATTCGGGAACAGGGGCACCCGGACTGGGGAATCTTTGGGGCGTTTTGCGTGGCGCTGGCAAAGAAGGTATACGGGAACAAGAGCCGCCTGGAGAAGGCCGTTAAACTGGCAGACGAAGAGCGTCAGTTGGCAGAGAAGCGCCGGAAAGAGGCGGAAAGGCGCGAGGCGGCGGGAAAACGCGAGGCAAACGCCCTGTACCGCAAACGGCGCAGGCAGCGGGACAAGGCATTGGAGAAGCGCGTAATGGAGAAGCGCGTCGAAAACGAGGCTGAAAAGATTTACCAGGCGGTCTGGGCAAAGCTCGAATGAAAACATGATACCCAATGATACTTTTAGACGTGCTATAATGTATCATCGAGAAATCCACATTGAATCGTGATGGCGCGGAGCCGCAGTTGCAAAAGCAGACTGCGGCTTTTGCGTGCAAGCGCGGTCGAACCGCGGACGCGATACCAAAGTATGAAGCGGGGCGTGCCGACGAATGTGCGGCGCGACCGGGAGCGCACAGATATATTTGTGAGAGGCGGGGCGGTGCGCACATACTACAAACAGCAGAAAGGGGCGAGACAATGCCTTTTAAACCAAAGAGGCCTTGCAGGTTCCCTGGATGCCCGAATTTGACGGACACAGGGGCCTATTGCGAAGTACACCGGAGCAGGGTTCCGGCGCAGACAGCGCCTCAGAAGGAGCGCGAACGCAGGTACGACAACGAGCGCGGCACAGCCGCCGAGCGCGGCTACGACAGCAAATGGAGAACCGCCCGACAGGGGTATTTGGCTCACCATCCACTGTGCGCCGAATGCCAGAGACATGGACGGATTACCCCGGCGACGGTGGTAGACCACATGATCCCCCACAAAGGCGACAAGAAGCTTTTTTGGGATCACGACAACTGGCAGCCGTTATGCAAAGCGTGCCATGATGCGAAGACAGCGAGAGAAGACGGCGGGTTTGGAAACCCGCAAACAGGAGGGCGATGAGCAATGGGAAAACGCGGGCCGTTGCCCAAACCGACGGCCCTCAAGGTGCTTGAGGGGAATCCGGGCAAGCGGAAAATCAAAGACACCGGCGAACCGATGCCAAACGTACTGGACGTAATTCCGGAGCCTCCGGGATGGCTGATGCCGGATGCGGTGGAGGAATGGAACAAACTGGCCCCGTCGCTGATGGCGCTGGGCCTACTGACAGAGGTCGACCTGAGCGCATTTGCGACGCTGTGCCAGAACTGGGGTTACCTGCTGGCGCTGGACAAAAAAATCCTTGAAAAGGATTTGGGGCCGACGAAAATTTACGACGCGCCCAGCGGGGACATCAAGGTGCACCCGCTGCTGAAACTGAGGGCGCAGTACTATGAAACCTGGCGCAAGGGATTGGGGGACTTTGGCCTTACCCCTGCGTCCAGGGCACATCTGTTCCTGCCCACGGATGGCAAGAAAAAGGTTGATGACCCCATGGAGGATTTGCTGTTCGGCGGAGGCGGGTATTAAAACAGGATTTCCCCAAGCGGGTTATCCGGCATAGACGGGTTAGCTACCCGGCGAGCGCGGGCTTTTCCCTCTCTTCCCCCGCGCTCTTTCTATGCCATATTCCAGGGACGAAGAGGGATGGAAGGAGGTGACTGAAATGTATTTCGATGAAGCAAAGGCGGACAGGGTTGTACGATTTGTCGAGTTGCTGAAGCACACGAAGGGCGCTTTTCACGGAAAGCAGTTTCTTTTGTTAGATTGGCAAAAGAAGATAATTCGTGATGTTTTCGGAACCATGAGAGATGATGGTTCGAGACAATATTCGCAAGTTTATGTCGAAATACCTTTACGCCAAAAAAACAGGGCAAGCAGTTGGCATTGTATACAAAGATACCAACACCCGACGGTTGGAAAAAGATGGGTGAGCTTGCAGTCGGAGATATTGTTTTCGACGAACAAGGGCAACAATGCCATGTTGTAGGACTTAGCGAGATTGACGATACTGAGCAATGTTACCGCATAACCTTCCGAGACGGGAGCGAGATTGACGCGGGGGCACGCCATGTATGGAACGTAGAGACTGTGCGTGGCAAGCGCGGAAAATGCGAGATGACCACCGAGGAAATCTTTTCGCGAACTCAGAAATACCGCTGCGGAGTCGGCAGCGCGGCGCAGAAGCGCCAATCTGTCGTCCGAATCCATGTGACGCGACCGCTGCAGACGCGAGATGCGGAACTGCCGATTGACCCGTATGTGTACGGATACTGGCTGGGAAACGGACATTCCACAAAAACGGAACTTACAGTCCGGACGTGCGACGTTCCTGATATTTGCAAAAGCATTCCATACGAAATCACTGCGCAATGGTTGCAACAGGGCGGCGGAAGCGCAATTCTGCGCGTCCCGGCCCTGAAACCCATTCTGGTGAAGAGTTTTCGGGACAAGGTTATCCCGAAAGCGTATCTCCGGGCTTCAGAGAAGCAGCGATGGGCGCTGTTGCAGGGATTGATGGATTCTGACGGGAGCATTGCCGAGCGCAAGTCGCAGAGCGTGTATGTCAGCACCATCAAAAACCTTGCGGAGTCCGTGCGCGAGCTGCTGTGGTCGCTGGGAATCAAAAACGCGATGACGGAAACACCGTCTCTGCGTTACGGGAAACCGACCGGAGAGATGCTGTATACCATACGGTTTACGACATTCGAAGATCAGCCTGTATCGCGGCTGAACCGCAAATATACCCGAAAGCGGGAGCGCGTCAAAGAGACGCGATCCTGCTTTCACTATATTGAGGACATTCAGCCGCTTCCGTACCCCGTAAAAATGCGCTGCATTCAGGTGGACAGCCCGTCGCACCAGTATCTGGCCGGAACATCAATGGTGCCCACTCACAACAGCGAGCTGGGCGCGGCGCTTGCGTTGAACATGCTGTGCAACGATGATGAGTGGAAGGCAGAGGTTTACGGATGTGCGGCGGACAGACAACAGGCGAGCATTATCTTCGACGTTGCCGCCGACATGGTGGAACAGTCTCCGGCGCTGAAGAAACACATCAAGGTTATCCCGTCCACAAAAAGGATGATATATGTGCCCACAGGGAGCGTGTATCAGGTGCTTTCGTCGGATGTGCGGTCAAAGCACGGTTTCAACGTTTCGGCGTGCATTTTTGACGAACTGCACGTGCAGCCCAACAGACAGCTTTTCGACGTAATGACTCAGGGCTCCGGCGACGCGCGGAAACAGCCGCTCTGGTTTTTCCTCACGACGGCGGGAACGGACAGAAACAGCATATGCTGGGCGGTACACTCCAAGGCGAAGGATATCCTCGAGGGCCGGAAGAAAGACCCGTACTTCTACCCCGTAATTTTCGGGGCGGACGAAAACGACGACTGGGAAGATGAAAAAACATGGTACAAGGCGAATCCGAGCCTGGGAATCACGGTGGACATCGACAAGGTGCGTCAGGCATACTACAAGGCCAAAGAAACACCCGCCGACGAAAACCAGTTCCGGCAATTGCGGCTGAATCAGTGGGTGAAACAGAGCGTGCGCTGGATGCCCATGGACAAATGGGACGCCTGCGCGGCGGCAGTTGACCCAAAGAAGCTGGAGGGCCGCCCGTGCTATGCGGGCATGGACTTGTCCAGCACATCGGACATCACGGCGTTTGTGCTGGTATTCCCGCCGCAGGGGGACGATGAGCATGAGCCATACCAGATACTCCCCTACTTCTGGTTGCCGGAAGGCACGCTTCCCCTGAGAGTGCGGCGTGATCACGTAATGTATGACACATGGGAGGCTCAGGGGCTTATCCATACCACTGAGGGCAACGTGGTACATTACGGGTACATCGAGAAATTCATCTGCGACCTGGGCGAAAAGTACAACATCCGCGAGATCGCATTTGACCGATGGAACGCCACCCAGATGGTGCAGAACCTTGAGGGCGACGGGTTTACGATGGTGCCCTTTGGGCAGGGATTTCGGGACATGAGCCCGGCCACCAAGGAACTGATGCGGCTGGTGCTGGAGGGCAGGATCGCCCACGGGGGCAACCCGGTGCTGCGCTGGATGATGGACAACGTATTCGTGAAAACCGACCCGGCAGGCAACATCAAGATGGACAAGGAGAAATCCACGGAGAAGATCGACGGGGCCATTGCGCTGGCAATGGCGCTGGATCGCGCCACAAAACACGGGAACGGCGGGAGCAGCGTTTATGACGAACGCGGGCTCCTTTTCGTTTGAATTCAAGAGGTGAACAGATGAAGAAAGACAGCCTTTTCAACCGGGTTTTCCGGCGGGCGAGGGACGAACCCGCAGGGCCCGGCACCCGAAACGCCGTAAGCGACGCGGACACTTTCTATTTCGGAGGTACGCCCAGCGGCGAATTTGTAACCCCCAAAAGCTCATTGCAGCTTTCCACGGTGTACGCCTGCGTGCGGGTGATTTCGGAGAGCATCGCCACGCTTCCCCTGAACCTGATGGTGCGGACGGAACTGGGCACGGAGAAGAGCGACAGCAGGCTGAATTACCTGGTGTCCGCCGAGCCGAACACCGAGATGACAAGCTTCATCTGGCGGGAGACAATGCTTACTCACATGCTTTTGTGGGGGAACAGCTACAGCCTGATCATTCGCGACCAGCGCGGCGCAATCGAAAGCCTGTACCCCCTGCTTCCGGACGACGGGCACATGGTGGTGGACAGGGACGAATACGGGAAACTGTATTACCAGTACTCCACCAGCAACAAGACCGAAATCCTGCGTCCGTATGAGGTGCTGCACATTCCGGCGCTGGGCTTTGACGGGATCATGGGCTACAGCCCGATTGCGCTGCAGCGCAATGCCATGGGCCTGTATCAGGCGGCAGAGAAATACGGAAGCAGCTTTTTCCGGAACAGCGCAATGCCCGGCGGCGTGCTGGAACACCCCGGCGTGGTGAAAGACCCGGCCAGACTGCGGGAGATGTGGCAGAGCAGCTACGGCGGCGAGAACCGGGGCAAGACGGCGATCCTGGAAGAGGGCATGAAATTCCAGGCGATTACCGTGCCGAACACAGATGCGCAATTCCTCGAAACTCGGAAGTTCCAAGTAAACGAAATTTGCCGAATTTTCCGAGTGCCCCCTCACATGGTATGCGACTTGGAGCACGCCACATTCAGCAATATCGAGCACCAGAGCATTGACTTTGCAGTGCACACGATTACTCCATGGGTAGTGCGCATTGAGCAGGCGTTGAACCGGGCGCTGATTTCCGAACGGGAAAAGGGCAAGCAGTTTTTCAAATTCCGGATCAACGCCCTGACCAGAGGCTCCTACAAAGAGCGGATGGACGGTTATGCCGTGGCGAGACAGAACGGATGGATGAGCGCCAACGACATTCGCGACCTGGAGGACATGAACCGGGTGCCGGACAGCGAGGGCGGAAACGCCTACCTGGTGAACGGCAACATGATCCCGATCACAACGGCGATACAGAACGCGGCCGGAGAGAGCGCCGCAAACGCGGCCCAGGCCACTACGCAACAGGAAGAAGGTGATACGGATTGATGAGGACGATTGAGTTCAACGGCTACATCGACGACGAGGAAATCTGGGGTGACGAAGTGACCCCAGAGCACCTGCGCGAGATGCTCTACGGCGAAGACGGGAGCAACGAAGACGACGTTACCTTGCGTCTGAACAGCTACGGCGGAAGCTGCGTGGCGGCGACGCGCATGTACGACATGATCCGGGATTACCCGGGACTGGTGCACGTGGTGGTAAGCGGCGTATCTGCGAGCGCGGCCACGGTGGTGATGAGCGCCGGAAGCACGCTACAGATTACCCCGGGGAGTCTGGTGATGATTCACAACCCCAAGATGTGCGCGTGCGGCGAGGTGCGGGACTTTCAGCAGGCGATTCGGTTGCTGGAAACCACCAAAAACAGCATCATTGCGATTTACCGCAAGCGATCCAAGGTCGGAGCAGATGAGCTGGCGCGAATGATGGACGAAACTACCTGGATGACCGCCGAAGAGGCGGTGCAGAACGGATTGGCGGACGCAGTGCTGGAAGACAGCACCAAGGCCCCGACGAACGCGGCGGAGCGCACGCCCCGGCTGTCCATCGAGGAAGCACAAAAGAAGGTCGCGGCGTTTTACACCCGCGGCGAGGCGCCGAAGGCGAAGGCCGAGAAGGAGCCTGCAAGGGAGCCGGTTTCCGGCATCAGGAAGGACGAATTGCTCAGGCGGCTGGCGCTGCTTGAGAAGGAATGAAAGGAGCAATGCAAATGCCTGATATCAACAAACTTTATCAGACGCGGGCCGATCTGGTGGCCAAGGCCCGACAGTACGTGGAAGACCACACCGGCGAGAACGGCGTAATGGCCGCAGAAGACGTGACCGTTTATGAGCGGATGGAAGAGGACATCTCCAACATCAGCGCTTCCATCAAGCGGCAGGAAAAAATCGATGCGCGGGAACAGGTGATGAATCAGCCCATCCGCAGCGCAATCGTTGACCGGCCCGGCGAATTCGGCAGCGAAAAGAGCGGCGTGAATTCCGAGGCGTACAACCAGGCTTTTAACCGCTATCTGAAGAGCAAGGAAGTGCCCCTCAGCGTGCGGAACGATCTGGAAGTGGGCACTGCCGCCGAAGGCGGTTACCTGGTGCCGGACGAATTCGAGCGCAAACTTATTGAATCGCTGGACGAGAACAACATCTTCCGTCGGCTGGCCACGGTGATTCGCACCAACAACGGTACGCTGAAGATTCCCGTGGTGTCCAGCAAGGGCACCGCCGCGTGGCTGGACGAGGAAGCAGCGTTCACCGCTAGCGACGACGTGTTCAGTCAGGTGACCCTGGGCGCTTACAAGGTTGGCCGCCTGGTGAAGATCAGCGACGAGCTGCTGGCCGACAGCGCATTCAATATGTCCAATTATCTGGCAAATTCCATTGGCCGCAGCATCGGCATGAAGGAAGAGGAAGCGTTCCTGAACGGCACCGGCGCCACCGGCACTCAGCCCACCGGTCTGCTGGCCGCCACCGGCGGCGCGGACACCGGCGTAACCGCCGCATCCGAAACCGCGATTACCGCCGACGAACTGATCGACATGCAGCACTCCGTGAAGGCTCCCTACCGGAACAAGGCTGTGTGGATCATGAACGACGCGACCGTAAAGCTGATCCGCAAGCTGAAGCTCACCGGAACGGGCGAGTATCTGTGGCAGCCCTCCCTTGTGGCTGGCGTGCCTGACCGGATTCTCGGGAATCCCGTGTACACCAGTCAGTACATGCCCACCGCCGCCGCGGGCAAGAAGGTAATGCTCTTCGGCGACATGAGCTACTACTGGGTAGCCGACCGCGGACAGCGGGTGCTCAAGCGCCTGAACGAACTGTACGCGGCCAACGGCCAGGTAGGATTCCTGGGCTGGCACCGGGTAGACGGCAAGCTGGTGCTGAACGAGGCCGTGAAGGTGCTGGCCATGAAGGCGGCCACTCAGGGCGGCGGCTAATCGTCTAGGCACAAAACAGGACGCAGGACAGGGCATTAACGCCCTGTCCTGAACAGTGAAAAGAGGCGATGGGCTTGATTGTAGACGTGGACGAACTGAAAGCGACGCTGCGAATTGAAACGGACGATGAGGACGATTTTCTGGAAGGCCTTATCGCCAGAGCCCAGGATTACTGCGAAGCGTTTTGCCGCTGCAAATTCGGCGAAGACGCGCCCGGCGCAGTAAAACAGGCGGTACTTTTGCTGGCGGGGCATTTCAACGAATATCGGACAAACGAAGAGAAGCAGGTGTGGCTTTCCGTGGAGATGGCCATTAAGCGCCTGTTATGGCCATATCGCGACGTGGACAAGCTGATCTGAAGGGAGGCGCGTGAATGAAAGGTTATAAAAACTTTGAGTCCTCGCCAACTCCCGGCGCTTTGCGACAGCGCGTCACCATATGGAAGCGGCACTTTGATATCAACGCAATCGGGCAGCCCGTAACCCGGAACGAGAAAATCGCCACCGTATGGGCCAACGTCATTGACGGCGGCTGGAACAGCATCGTGGCAGGCGAGATGCGCACCATCTACGACACGCTGAACGTGACAATTCGGTGGCGGGACGACATCGAATTGGGGATGCTGGTGGAGTTTGACGGGCAGATGCGCGAGATCACCCAGATGGGCAGGTACGAATATCGCAAAGCGTACCTGGGCATGAAATGCCAGTTGACGGAGGCGGTGGGCACATGAGCCTGTACGCCGACATCCAGAGGGCATTATCCGAAACAGGCGTACCCACGTATAACGGCAAATGGGTACAGAAAAGCGCCGCAGAAGTGCCCCCTGCGCAATACCTAATATGGCAGACCACCACCAGGGAGGACTTGTACAACGACGACGCGCTGCTGGGCTACCGAATCGACGTGTATGTTACGCTGTACAGCGACATACCGACGGACGAAACAATAGCGAAAGTCCGGGCCGCGATGTACGACCTGGGGTTTGCAATGCTGGAAGAGCGCAACGACATAGAATTCGATAATCGGACGTACATGGTAGCCTGGACGTGGCGGATATGGGAGAGAATCCGATGAGCATAGCAATCGAAGGATTGGACTCCCTGATCGAATGCCTGGACAAGATGACCAACAAGGCGGCGGGCGGCGAAGCGGAGCGCAATGCGCTGAAATCCGGGGCGAAGCCTGTTTACGACGAGATGAAGGCCCGTGCGCCTGTAGGGCCGTCGCCAGTGGGCTACAAAGGAGCGCTGAAGGGCGCGATCCAGATTGGCCCCATCAAGCCCGGCCGGAGCGGCCAGAGGATCACCGTGGGCGTGCACCGCAAGGACTGGCCGTATGGAGACGTATACTACCCCGCTTACGTGGAATTCGGCCACGGCGGGCCCAGGCCTGCCCCGCCCCACCCTTACGTGCGTCCATCGTTTGACGCGGCCAGTGAAGAGGCATTTACCAAAATTCGCGACACGCTGGCGGAAGAACTTGGAAAAATCAAATGAGAAAGGATGATTGCAAATGGCGAACACTGCGGCAACTCCCGCGCACAGCCAGATCGGTTTGAAGGATGTTGTTATCGCACCCCTCACGAAAGACGAGGCGGGCGAAAGCGGCCTGGTTTACGGTACGCTGCAGAACGTCGCGGGCGCTATCGACGTGGAGATTGCGCCGGACAATTCCGACCCGGACATTCAGTATTTTGACGACATCGAGGGCGACGTGGTTTACCCCGATCCCAGCATCAAACTGACCATGGAGCTGGCAGACTTGCCGATCCCCATCCAGAAGATGATTTTGGGAAACAAAGTAACTACCGACGGCAAGCTGGTGCGCACGGCCGGGGACACGCCCGGTTATTTCGCGCTGGGCTTCCGGAGCATCAAAACCAACGGCCTGTACCGTTACGTTTGGATGCTCAAGGGCCGCGCCGCGCCCATCACCGAGACCTACCACACCAAGGAAGGCACTACGCTGACCCGTCAGAGCTCGAAAGTGGAGTTTACCTTCATTAAGCGTACCAACGATGACGCTTATCAGGTGGTGGCGGATCAGACTTCCAGCACGGACACCACGCTGTCCACGTTCCTGGAATCCGTGCCCACCACGTTCACCTTCAGCAGCGACTGACCGAACAGGGCCGTTGCGGAGTGACTACCGCAACGGCCCATGATGACAGGAAGGGAGAAAAACATGATTCATTGCAGACTGGGTGACAAGAAATACACCGTTGACTTTATTTCCGGCAGAGCGTACCGGGAATTGATGGACATCCAGAGCATTGCCGACAAGGGCAGGGCTCAGATTCGGGCAGCACAGGCCGGGGACAACGATCCAATTGAGTTAAAAAACGAATTTACCGGGGCCGACATGGACGCGCTGGTGCGCTGGTTCTGCCTGCTTTTCGGCAACCAGTTCACCGTGGACGACGTTTATGACAATTACCCCGTTGACGACATGAAATACGACATCCTGTATGCCATGATGGCGGTTGAAGCGGGCCTTACCAGGACGCTGGTGGAATTCCCTTTACCGACGGCGGCGGAAGCCGCGGAGAAACAGGAACCGAAGCGGAAGCCGGCGAAAGGCAAAGTCTCCGGCTGACGTTACGAGATTATGTATATTCCCTATATAACGATCTTTTGAAGAGCGGGTGGCGGATGCACGAAATCGACCAGATGGACATGCTGGGCTTTCTAAGGATTCGCGCCTGGCACCTGCAAAAAGAAGCCGACAAAAAGAAGCCGCGACACAGATGCATTGATGAAGTCTGGCCGGTAAACAAGTAAGCTGCTGGCCGCACTCCCCGACGGGGAGCCTGCGGCCATATTTTTTTAAACATGGGGTGACGTGAATGGCAGATGCATACAGTGTGCGGGACTTAGTGGTAAGCCTGACGCTGAATTCCGAAGATTTCAAAAGCAAAATGAGTGGCATAAACGCGCTGCTCAAACAGTCCAAATCGGAATTCAGGCTGGCCGGCGCCGGGGTAAAAGACTTTGAAAAAACCACCGCCGGCGTGTCGGCGAAGCTGGCGAGTCTGCGGCAGCAGCAGGCGCTGCTTGGCGAAAAAACCAAAGAGTATGCCAAGCGCTTTGACGCGGTGAACGCGTCGATGCAGTCCAACCTTGCGACGCAGGAAAAATACAAAAACAAAATTGCACAGGTAAGGGCGCAATTCGAGGAAGCCACCGCGGCGGCGAAGCAGTACAAATCAATGGCCAACGGGCTTGATATGACGAAGCCCGGCGCGGAATCGGCATACAGCCAGTTGATGAGCGACGCAGAGAAGAGCGCGGCGCAAGCCGAGGATCTGAAGGGCAAGCTCAAAACCCTTGAAGCCCAGTATAAGGCATGCGGCAAGACGACGGAGAAATACAAAAACGAGCTGATCAAACTTCAGACCGCCATGAACAACGTCGGCGCGGACACTGCCGAGATCGAGGCCGAAATTCGCAAGCTTTCCAGCCGCTTTTATCAATTGGGCGTGGACTGCGAGAAAGCCGGGAAGATCATGCAGACCGTGGGGCAGAACACAAAGGCGTTGGGCGGATTTATGACCCGGTACATCACCACCCCCGTTGTGGCCGCGGGCACCGGCATTGTGAAGACGGCCATGGACACGGAAGAGGCCTTCGCGGGCGTAGAAAAGGCCATTGGCGGCACGGCAGAGGAAATGGCGGCGATACAGGACAGCATCGTTGACATGAGCAAGCGCAAACCCTTTGACGTGACGGAAATCGCGGACGTGGTACAGACCGCAGGTCAGTTGGGCGTGGCGAGAGACAATGTAATAAGCTTCACCGAAGCGGTGCTCGATCTGGGCGCGGTAAGTTCCGACCTGGACGCGGCCACGGCGGCGGAGCAGATGGCCAAATATTTCAACATCGCAGGGCTCGATACCAGCGAGGAGAACGTGCGGGCCTTTACCAGCACGGTGTTCGAACTGGGCAACACTACGGCCACCAGCGAGGGCGCGATTCTGGAAATGTCCATGCGCATTGCGGCGGCAGGACACCAGGTGGGCATGACGGACGCGGACATTCTGGGCCTGGCGGCGACACTTTCCTCCGTGGGCCTGGAGGCGCAGGCTGGCGGCAGCGCCATTTCGAAGTTGCTGAGCCGCATTGACGTGGCGGTAGCCACCGGCAGCGCGGAGATCAAGGATTTTGCGAAGATCGCTGGAATGTCAGTAGACGATTTTGTCGCAGTGTGGCAGGACGCACCCACCACCGCGCTGGGGAACTTTATCAACGGGCTTGCCCAGATGAGCGGCGAGGGCATCAGCTCCATCGCCGTGTTGGAGGATATGGGTCTCAGCGAATTGCGGTTGAGAGACACGATCCTGCGCACGGTGAACGCCAACGACCTTTTCAATGAAACGATGGCGGCGTCCAACAAGGAATGGAAGAGCGCGAACTCCCTGTCGAATTCCGCGGCAAAGCGGTACGACACCACCAAAAACAAGCTGAAGCTGCTGCTAAACAACCTGAAGGCCGTGGCGCTGCAGTTTGCGGACGCGATTATGCCCACGCTGGACAAATGGATCGAGAAGATCGGCGAATGGGTAGAGAAATTCGAGGGGATGAGCGACGGGGCAAAGGCGAGCCTGACCAAGTTCGCGGCCATTTCGGCGCTGATCGGCCCGGCGCTGAAGTTGTTTGGCGGCGGGATTCTCACCATCGGCAAGGGCGTATCCGCATTCGGCAAGTTCGCAAGCGCCGTGGCGGACGCCGGCGGCGGGCTGGCGGGCCTTTCCAAGGCAAGCCATGGGATCATCGGCAAGGGCGGCTTATTCGCGCTGATTACCACGGCGGCGGTGGTGGGCGCGGGAGCGCTGATCGATTACGCAAGCGGCGCCAGGGACGTGCGCAAGGAAATTGGCAAACTCAAGGCAGACCTGGACGAATGGAACAATTATGAGTACTCCGGGCTGTTTGGCGGTGGCATGGAGACCATCGGCATCACCGACGAAAATTTCACCCGGCAGAAGAAGAGCCTGACGGACTGGAAAAACCACATGGTGGGCATCTGGACGGACGGACGGCGGGAGACGGACACCCAGATCAACGGCCTGAACGAGGACTTCCAGAGCATTACCGGTCAGACGCGGGAGTATCTGCAAGCGCAGCAGGAAATCGCAAAAGAGCATGGGAACACCGCCCTTGCGGACAGCATACAGGCAGACATTGACCGGCTGGACAAGCTGGACGCGCAGATTGAAAACCTGCTTTGGAAGCGAAAGAACGGCAAACTGCGGAACTCCGACTATCAGCTTTTGGATGAAGCCATTGACGTTGAAGCGGAAATCCGGGTGAAATACAACATCTCCGGCGACAGCGACGGATACGAGAAAATCAACCAATACATTGAAACTGAAACCGCCAAAGCTGCGGCCCGAGGCGAAGAGGTAAGCATCGACGTATACGGCGAGGGCTTTGCCGCCGCGGCCCAGGGCTACGCCGCAGTAGGCGACAGCATCGAGCAGTGGTACAACGAAGAGTATGCCATGATCCAGCTGATGGAGGAGGGGCAGGCCAAACGCGATGCGCAGATGGCGCTGGACGCGGAATACGCCGCCCGCCGGGCCCAGGCCACAAAGGATTATGCAGACGAATTGCAGAAGCTTGCCGGGGGCGTATACGACCCCACGGAGGGCTGGCAGGATGAGGGCATGGAAAAGGCCCAGTCCGGCGTGCTGGGGCTGATGAACGCGCTCTCGCAGTACGACAAAAACGACGCTGACAGCATTGAGGCAGTGCGGCTAGCCTTCGACGGCATCGCAGATGACAAGGACGGCCTGATCGACTATTACAGCTACCTGCAGATGATCTACGGACTGATTCAGCAGGGCATGCTGACGAACGAACAGGCACAGAGCATCTTCGGCGTTGACCCGGAAACGGAGCTGGGGAACCTGGAGCGGATTTCCCAATATGTAAGCAGCCTGGGCGGCGACCTGGGCAAGGAAATGAGCGAATTTTTTACCGGCGTACTGCCCAGCGAGGTAACCAATGTACTGATCGGGCTGGACATGACCCAGGCGAGCGCGGACTGGCAGGAATGGGCCAACAACCCGGAGCGGGCGATACTGACCCACGCCACCATTGACGGGGTAACGACCCCGGACGGGGAGATTCCGCTGGTGGACGCGCGCATCCGAATTACCGGATGGGAAACCAACACCATACAGAACTTGCAGGAAACCAACCCGGAACTGTTTGAGGGCGGCTACACGGTGAGCAAAATGAGCTGGGCCGGGTACGACAGCCTGGAAGCGATGATGGCGGCGGAGGGCTCCAACAACGTTAGCATTTCGGTGGACGGCACGGTGGTAGAGGTCACTCCCGAACTGGTATCCCGCATTGAGGCGGGCGACCTGGTGGGCGAAACCATGATCGTGGCCGGAGACGGATCGGTGACGCTGCTGGTGAAACCTAAAATAGAGGGTACTGAAGAAGAGGTCGACCATTTCGCTGAAGCCCTTGAAGAAACCTCGTTCGGGCAAGGAAGGGCGACAACTCCGTTTAACTTACCTTCTTTTGACAGCGCGACAAGCGAAATGCAGAAGACAATCTCGGAACTCAAACGAATTGACCGTTCGCTGTTCGGAAGTTTTGGGTACGGCTTTCTTAATATGGATTTGGAGCTTTCCCCCGGAACGCAAACTGCAATTCAGGACTTTATAACGAGCATTATTGAGTTTGAGAGAGCCGGTGGGGAATTGGATGACGATACAATACAGAAAGTCTCTCAAATTCTTGAATTGATGCAGTTGTCTGAAAAAACAGACAACGAACTTACAGGCGAAACCTGGGGCGGTCTTGCCGACCTGTTCGCCGGGTTCGGTATCGAAGTCGGCGACAGCCTGACAGACGAATTACAGGGGTTGATTGACGGGACGCTGTTTGCGCCGATTGGCGACGACGTTGCCGGGGAAGTCGGCCAGGGCATGGCGGAGCACGATTTCAGCGACGCGGCAGGCAAGGTGCGGGCCAACGTCACTACCAATATGGATCGGGCCTCCGGCAGTGGCAGTTCCGGCGGCGGCTCCAGCGAACTTGCGGCGGCCGGCGACGGCATGGCGGCTGAAATTGGCGAAGGTATGGCCGGGCACGATTTTACAGACGCGGCGCAGCAGGTTGCGGGGGCGGCGAAGAGCGCCGTTTCCGGTGCGGCAGGCATCGGCGGATACAAGAGCGTGGGCCTGAACATGGCGCTGGGCATCGCGCAGGGCATCCAGAACGGGAAAAGCAGCATCGTAGCCGCCATGCGTGAGGCCATGAGCGCGGCGCTTGCGGAAGCCCGGCAGTACAACCAGATACACTCCCCCTCCCGGCTGTACGAAGACGAGGTGGGCGTGATGATGATGAGAGGCGTGGGCGCTGGCGTACTGAAAGAGGCAAAAGAGCAGACGGCGGCGGTGGCCAACGCCATGCGATACTTTGAGGACAGCGCGGTGGGCACGGTATCCGGGAACGACAACCGGAACTATTCCAGCAATTCCAGCGTGATACTCAACGTGGACAAATTGCAGGTGCGGGACGAAAGCGACATGCGAAGCCTGGCCATTGAGATTGCAAGCTTCACCAACCGCAGGGCCGCAGGAAGGGGAATGGCATGAGAGACTGGTTTTCCTGGAACGGCGTGAAATGCACCGAGAAGGGAATGCACGTATTGAATCAGCCGGGCGAGAGTCGCCCGGCTGAACGCATGACGACGGAGAAGATATTCGGCAGAAGCGGGAGCCTGACCAAACTGGAAGGGGACGGGGTTTTCGACGACGTCATCAAGACCTGCGACTGCCTGGTAAAAGACCCCACAAAGATTCCGGAGATTTCCCGGTGGCTTTCCGGGCGCGGACGGGTTACCTTCGCCACCCGGACGGGCGGTCATTACATGGGGCGGGTAAGCAACCAGATCGATTTTACGAAGGTGCTGCGCGGGAACCCGCACCGGAAATTCACGATTAACTTCCGGTGCGACCCATACTGGTATTACGACAATGTGGCGGACATTACGGTTTCCGGCAGCGGAACCGGCGTTACCAACCCGGGAACTGCGGAAGCGGTGCCCAAAATCAAGATAACAGGCAGCGGCGACATTACGCTGATGGTGACCGGCGGCGGGATGGCGCAGTCCGTGGTGCTGACGGGGATTGACGGCGGGATCATACTGGACGGGCCGAATCAGGAAGCATACGCCATTCCCGCAGGCGGGAGCGCGACTGCCGCGAGCATGAACGACAAAATGGACGGCGAGTTTCTCACGCTGGCCCCGAAAGCAAATCAGATTGCCTGGACGGGGAGCGTAACGAGCATCGTGATAACCCCCAACTGGAGGGACTTGGGATGATTTGCATATTCGACAAAAAAGCTACGGACTTTTCCGGGAACGGGCTTGGGCCGCTATCCCCCAGCAAGTGCGAAGTGACGGAAACCCTGAACGGGAACTGGGAACTGACGCTGACGCACCCGCTGGACGAAATCGGCAAATGGACGCGGCTGCAGCCCGGGCGCATCATCAAAGCGCCGGTGCCGGCAGCGCCCGCATATGCGGCCACAAAGCCCTCCGGAAGCGCGGAGACGCGGAAGGTATACAAGGTATCCACCAGCACCGGAGAGCGGCTACACCTGCGCCAGAGCCCGAGCATGAGCGCCAAGATACTGAGCCGATACAAAAACGGCACGGAGGTATCCGCGATTGCCGAAAGCGGGAGCTGGATGGAGGTGACCACCCCGGACGGGAAGCACGGGTATATGTGGGCCAAGAGCCTGACCTTTGTACGGACGGAGACCATCGGCGGGACGGGCGGCACGGAGAGCGAAATCATCGAAAAAACCCAGCTCAGGGAGCAGCCATTCCGGATTTACAAAATCAGCACGAGTCTGAAGGACGGGGTGACGGTAAACGCCCGGCACCTTTTCTACGATCTGGCGGACAACCTGATGGAGGATTACAAGCCGGAGGGCGCGGCGGCGAGCGAGGTTGCGGCGCAGATACTGGCGAAATGCAAGACCCCATCCGGCTTTGTGATGCACTGCCAAATGACCACCACGGGAACGGCGGAATGGACGCAGAAAAATCCGGTGGAGGCGCTGCTGGGCGACGAAAGCCTGGCGGACACGTGGAAGGCGGAGCTTTCCCGGGACTGGTGGGACATTTACGCCATTGACCGGGTGGGCGTCGACCGGCCTGTGACCATTCGGGAAAAGAAGAACCTGAAGGGATTTTCGCTAGAGAAGGACGAAAGCGACGTAATTACCCGGTTGGTGCCCGTGGGCAAGGACAAAGACGGAGACCCGCTGTACCTGCCGGAGGGATACCTTGACAGCCAGTACATCAACGATTACGCCAACCCCAAATGGGGGGTACTGGAAGTGAGCGACGCGAGCGTAGGCGGCAAGGGCAAGGATAAACTGACTGCCGACGAAGCATACGCCAAGATGCGGGAAGCGGCGCAGAAGGAATTTGACGCGGGATGCGACATGGCGGCGTTGACGGTGGACGTGGATTTTGTGCAGATTGGTGACACGGTGGAAGGCCGGGACATTGCCGAGCTGAACAACATGTACATCGGCGACGGTGTGTGGGTGATCAGCCCCACGACGGGCGTGAAGATGCAGGCGCGAATCACGGACTACACATTTGACTGCATCGCGCGGCGGTACACCCAGATGACCCTGGGGACGGTGAGCGCCATGCTGGACAGCGTGAGCGTAACCGGGAAGCAGCTTCCCGGGGGGATTATCACCGGAACAAAGATTGCACCCGGGGCAGTTGGCTCCGGCGCGATTGCGGACGGAGCGGTTATTGCCCGGACGATTTCGGCAGGCGCGATACTGGCAGACGCAATTGCGGCCAATGCGGTAATCGCCAACGCCATAGCCGCCGGGGCGGTGACCACGGAAAAACTGGCGGCAGGCGCGGTGACGGCGGAGACCATTGACGCTGGCGCGGTAACCACGGAGAAACTGGCGGCGAAGGCCGTCACCACGGACAAGCTGGCGGCGGAATCCGTGACCGCCGACAATATTAAGGCCGGAGCGGTTAAGACCACTCATCTGGATGCGGAAGCGGTGACGGCGGAGAAGATCGAAGCCGGCAGCATCACCGCCGACCGGATGAAGGCGAAGACCATCACCGCCGAAAGCGGCATACTGGCCGACGGCGTGGTGGGCACCGCCCAGATTGCGAACAGCAGCATCACCAGCGCCAAGATCGTGAGTCTGAACGCGGACGTGATTACCGCGGGAACCCTCAGCGTGAAGCGGCTGATTCTGGTGGGCGAGGACGGGCTGATTTACAATATCAATGCGGCCGCAAGCGGACTGACCGCCGAGGAACTGACGGACGAGAAATACCAGAACCAGATCAACGGCACGGTGATTGTGGCGAAATCCATCACGGCGGCACAGATCGCGGCGGAGAGTATCACCGGCAACGAGATACTGGCCCAGAGCATCACCGCCGGAAACATCGACGTGGCGGGGCTGTTTGCGGATGAAGCAACTATCAACGCCATCAACGCCATGGACATCAGCAGCAACAGTTACCTGAAGCTGATGGTGGAAACGGCGGTAGACGACGTGCAGGTGGGCGGACGGAACTACCTGCTGGGCACCGGCGAGGCCTATGTGGCGGAATCTGACGGGTCGGCCCGGACGTGGCTGTTCCCCTGGAAATGTGCGGATGAGGACACGGCCCACAGTCTGTACGGCAAGACGGTGACGGTATCCTTCGACTACGATCAGGCGATTACGTCTGGCGCATTTACGCTGGCATTTCATCATACGTGGGGGACGGTGAAGGTCTTCAACGCCGGAACGGCTTCGGGGCAGCGGTTCGAGGAAACCTTCGACCTGCCCGTTCCGGCGGCGTTTGCCGAAAACGATCCGAACGTGGTAATCTACATCGACGGCACATGGAACGGCAGCGTGACGTTCCGGAACCTGAAGCTGGAAATTGGCAACAAGGCCACGGACTGGACGCCCGCCCCGGAGGATGGGTACAAGTCCAGCTACATTGAGATTCGAGACGACCATGTGGACATCGGCACCGGGGGACGGTTTAAGGTGACATCCGGCGATGTGGACATATCCACCAGCAAGTTTGCGGTATCGATTACGGACGAAGCGGGCGGCGAGGATGAGCTGCTGACCATCGACGCCACGGGGGTACGGGCGGCGAATCTCAGCGCCCCCAACGTGGCCATGCGCTACGACGGGCCGTGGCAGATCATCGTCAACAGCGGGGCCACCAGCGCACAGGTGGAATCCGGAAGCTACGTGCGCAGCGTGCAGGAGGCATTCGACCGGCTGAACGACCGGTTTCTGCCGTACTACGTGGAAGTGAAGCTGGAAACCGACACGTATGAGAACGTGAGTATCCACGGGATTTACGCGGGAAACGCATCCCTGGCAATCGTTGGACAGGGGCACACGGTGTACGGACGAATCACCATAAGCAACATAAACGCGTATATGCGTGCAATTAACCTGAAGGCCTGCAATGCCAATGGCGACGTGTGGTGGATCGATAACTGCCGGTACGTCTCCCTGAACACCTGCACGGCGGAAGGGTATTCCACGGCAAGCGCGGGATACCACATCGACAATGGGTCGGTGGTGACATTCGGAAGCTGCGAGGTATACAACTGCGTAACCGGCGTGGACGCGGGCTGGGGCACGAAAGTGGACATTGCAACCCTGAAGGGCACAACCACTCAGTATGCCTACAAGGCATTCGGCACGGTGATTACCAACAGCGGAAGCAGACCCTCCGGGAGCTTATCGGGCATGAATTTTCTGGCCGCGCCAGGTGATCTGTTGACAGTGCCCATCGATACCGGCAGCGGCGTGGTTGTACCCACTACGGGCAGCGCGACGTTTAACCCGTCGGCCACGGGCACGTACACCACCTATTGGTGGAACATCGATAGTGATATTCGGCAGGGGTACACCAAGAGCAACGGACGGATTAAGGGCGGCATTTTCTACACCGTATCGGGCGTAAGCGGGACGGTGAAGTCCGCAATCCTGAAACTGACCCGGATGAAAAATTACGGCAAGGGCGCACCGGTGCAGGTGAAGGTGTACGGGACGACCGCTGCGGGAAAGAGCGGGAACCCGGCGCTGAGCACGGAGGGCTACGTGCTGGGCACCATCGATGGTGGGCAGACGGCTGAATTCGCGCTGCCCGCGGCGCTGGCGACCGGATTGGGCAATGGTACGTACAAGGGAATTATCCTGTACGCGGACGATACGACGGCGCTTCATGGAAAAACATACAGCACCAACTTCGCGCGGTTTGCGGCGGATGCGCCGTTGACGATTACATGGACGACGTGACGGAAGGGGTGATATGATGCTGGCAATCGACAACCTGCCCCATGAATTGCTATTGGGGCGGCAAACGGAAAACGGCGTGACGGTGGTATCGATAGACGTGCAGTCGTGGCTTGACCAGTGGCCCGGAATGGAGACCGTGATAATGGCGACGCGTCCGGGAGAGAGTGCGGCTTATCCGGCGGCAACGCGCATGGATAGAAGCAGTATCGTCTGGACAATAAACGGAGCGGATACCGCAATCGCAGGGCGCGGAACGGCTGAAATCCTGGGCCTGGTGGATGGTGTGCGGAAATTATCGCAGATCGTACGAACGCGCATAAAAGCGTCGACTGTTGCGGCCACAATGGAGCCGCCGGAAAGCGCTCAGCCTTGGGTGGATAAGGTGATTAATGCCGCGGACGAAATCAAAAACATGACGGCGCAGGCGGAAACGCTGCAGCCGGGGGACGCGGCCACTGCGTCTTATGCGGACGGAAAGCTGACGCTGGGAATTCCGCAGGGCGTGGCTGGGGAGCCTGGGCCGCAGGGAGAACAGGGGCCGCAGGGCGCTCCCGGCTCTGACGCGAACGTGACCGCTGAGAACATCCAATCTGCGCTGGGCTACGCGCCTGTGCGGGACGTGCAGGTAGCCGGGGACAGCGTGCTGGATGGCGGGGTAGCGAAGGTGCCGATGACCGACGTCGGTGTGTTCGGCGCGGTAAAGTTTGGTACAGCTCAGGACACCGGTTTTTGGATTAATGATGGCATACCGTATCTATCATACGCAACCGACGCAGAAATCTCAGGGCGAACGGGTCGGCGAAAAACAATCGTCTGTACCAATCTGGACTACGCCGTCAAAGCAGCCATGTGCGACGGCAAAGGCGCGGCGTGGACGGACGCTGAACGGCTTGCGGCGCTCCTGCGGCTGGGCTGTACCGTAGGCGATGATGGGATTGTGCGCTGGACTGCGCAGACGGGAGGCTGACTAGACTATCCCGCGTTGACCACGGATGTTCTGGAAGCGATCCGTGAAGCGCGGAATCTGTAACAAACGAAGGAGAGTGATTAAAATGGCGAAACTTGACGCGGCAAAATTCGCGGAATTTCTGAAGGCCCGGGCGCGGGCCCGAGACGGTTACATCATGTGCGCAATTGGAGAGAACCCCCGGAAACTGAACGAATGGTATTTCAGTGGCCAGTACAAGGGGAAGCAGCTGGAAAAGGCCCGCTACTGGCGGCAGCACGCGGAGCGCGTGTGGGACTGT
>ERZ1035037.157-NODE-157-length-26492-cov-36.770246_pt1 | contig 26492 bp, 19 predicted proteins | sample MGYA00520618_ERZ1035037 | MGnify/ENA primary metagenome ERZ1035037 (study PRJEB33766, sample SAMN09781741) | gut metagenome | biome: gut microbiome | host: Homo sapiens | place: Madagascar | study: EMG produced TPA metagenomics assembly of the PRJNA485056 data...
TCCGCGCTGGTCACCCGGCTTTCCAGGCCCTCCGCCGTCTGCCTGATCTGGCTGATGTTCCCCTCCGCGTCGCTCACCCGGCCTGCGATCGAATCCGTATCCACGCGCAGCTGCGATATTTTCCCGTCCGCCTCGCTTTGCTTTTTCGCCGTCAGCAAAACGGCCCGGTTGCCGGTGATATTCAGGTCGTTTCCCGCGCTGGCCGATAGCCTGTCCGCCGTGATGGTTTCCGCCTCGATGTGCTTCCCCGTCACGGCCCCTTCTTCAATGTTGTCCGCGCCAATGTGGTTAAAGGCATAGCGCAGCTGCTCCTCCAGCTGGTAAATGTAATTCCACACCTGCTTCATGGCGGGGTCGTTCCCCGCGTATTTCTTCGCCCCGATTTCCGGCATCTGCGCCATGCCCTCCACCTCCTTCCCCTTTATTAAATCAAAAAAAGAGGGCCTTGTCTGGCCCCCCTTTCGCTTATTTCTCCTTCAGCCATGCCTCCATGTCCTTTTTCTTCTTCTCCCGGTCGTATCCCAGCGCCGCGTAGGCCGTCAGCAGCCGCGCCTGCAATTCGGCGAATTTCCGCTTGTCCGCCTTGTACAGGCGAATATACTCCTCCTTGTATTCCGCCGTAATCCGGGAGGCCAGCGTCTTTTTCTCCACGCCGTTTTCCGTATAGCTCTGAATGGCCGCCTGCAATCCCTTGCCCGTGTTCACGGCTTCGTAAAAGTCGTCGTATTTTGAGTAATCGTCCCCGCCCATCCATTCCTGAATCATCCAGTAAGCGTCCGAAGCGCTCTTTTCGTCCATGTCCATCAGGTATTGCAGGGCCTGGTCTTCGTCGATCTTCCCCGCCAGCAGCATGCCCTTCACCGCGTTTCGCGCGCCCGTGCTCACGGCGTTCTCCGTGGCCCCCTTGCGGGTGGTCATATAGCGGCGCAGGTTCTCGTATTCCGCTGCGTCGTCGGCAAAGTATGCGTTGGCCATGCGCTGATAGTAGGCCGCGTTCTTGCTCTCGTAGGGGGTAAAGATGCCCGGCATGCCCGGGATCCCCTCCAGCACGCCGTAGCGAATGGCCGAAGCGTCCGTTTCGCTGATGGGCCTGCTGTTAAACAGGTTCATAAGCGTCCGCGCGTCCCGCGCAATGTTCCGCAGCGGCACGCCGAAAATGGCCGCAATGCCGCCCAGCCCTTTTTCCACCTTCTGCTCCAGGCTCTTGTTTTCGTCAAACAGCGTTTTTACGCCTTCGTATAGGTCGGAAACCACGGTCATATCCGTCCGCTTCACGTCGTAGCCCTGGAAGATGTTCACTGCGTCCTGCACCAAGGGAATCAGCGTCAGCGGGTTCATATCGCTCATGATGTTTTCCGCCACCTCGGCCACATACCGCTCCACCGCCGTTTTCTCGTTGTCGTCGTCCTTCCGGAAGCCCGTTATCAGCGCCTTTAGCATGGCGTTTAAAATCACGTTGGCCGTGTATGCCGCCGCCGCCCGCTTCACCGTCACGCGCCCCTGATAGGTCGTATCCCCCATGTGCATTATCGCGTCCGCCAGCAGGTTGAAGGATACCGTGGGCTCCGCCATAAAGGCTGTGATCATCTTGGCCGCAATTGTTTGCCCGCGCATGATCTCGCTCTTGGATAGCACGCTGTCGTATACCTGCGTCGCGTCCGCCACCTCGTCAAAGCGCTCCCCGCATTTTTGCAGGCCCTCCTTGGTGGTAATGTCCACGCCCGCCGCTTCCTGCTCCTTTTTCACCGTTTCCCACAGTTTTCCCCAGGTCACCTGGTCGGCCTTTTCCGGGGCCCATCCGGCCAGGTTGTCCGCGAAATCTGCGGCCCGCTTCCAGGCGCTTTCATCCTTCACGTCGCTGGTCAGCCATTCCGTGCTGCTCTGGCCCGTCATGGTGTCAAAGCGCCCCATTTCCTTCACCCGCGCCACGCCGCTGTATTCCGTCAGTTCCCGCCAGCTTTTCATGGGGTTCTTCGGCGCGTCCACAAAATATTTGGGGCTAATCAGCGCCATGGCCCGCATAATCGCGCTGTGCTGCTGGATCGCTACGCTCGCGCTGGCCGAAACCGCGCCTTTTTTAAACAGGCTCAGCGTTTTCCCCATTCCTGCTCGTTCGTCTGGCCGCATGCCGCCCGCGATATCCTTCATCAGGTTGGCGATGTATTTTTCCGCGCCCTCCCCAAAGGCCCGCTTCAGCTCCACCCGCACGCTCTCCGGTGTTGCGTCCTCCATCACGCCCGTTTTGTAGTTATATAGGCGGTTCATGTTGTCCATGGCCACGGTAAAGCTGGAATAGGTGGCCATCTGGTTCACGTGCTTCGCCCACACGTCGATAAAGCTATCGATCATGATAGGGTTGTTCGCCCGCTCCGTCAGCTTTTTCGCCGCGCCCCAGCTTTTCAGCGTCTTTTCCTGGCTTTCGCCGCCGGGCCCCCGGGTTACGTCCGTGGCGATATATTCCCGGCTGCTGGCGTAGGGGAAATAATAGCCCTCCGTAAATTTGCGATAGCCGAACAGCGCCATGGAAACCTCGTTCCCCGCCTGCGCCATGTCGTTGGAAAGGTATTTCACCATCCCGTCCACAAAGCCTATGCCGCTCTTTCCCAGATAGCCTTCAATTTTCGCCATGTCCCCCGCCGTCAGCGCGTGGGGCCTGTTCACGTCCACCCCCTGGGTCTTTATTTTTTCCTGCGCCCATTTGGGATACATAAATCCGCCCATGCGCAAGTGATTGGCGTTTTGCGCCTTGTTCAGCGTTTCGCGCTTCCAGGTGGCGTACAGCGCCATGGCCAGCCCCTTATCCAGCTCGATCTTTTCCCCCCGGTCGGTGGTAAACACCAGGTTGTCCCCCGTCCACAGCCAATCGTTCACATGGTGCTCTTTTAATTGCGCGTCCAGGTATTCCTTGGCCTTGCCCATCATGCCCGACCATTTGCCCTGGCCCTTTCGCATGTCGTCGAACAGCGTTTTAAATTCCCCGCCCAGGTTCTTGAAGAAATAGAAGGGGGTGGTGGTCTTGTAGATCGTGTTGGTCAGCTTTTCATTTTTTATGTTGTCCTTGCGCTTCAGTTCCGTCAGGGCCATATTTCCCGCGTGATCCACCGTCTGCTTTCTTCCGTTAATGGTGATTTCGTTCCCCTCCACCACCATTTTTTTCAGGTTGCCCACCACGTCGCGCACCATTTCCAATTCGTCCTGCGTCAGCTGCGAAAGCCCGCGCCCGGCGATGGTCTTTTCCATCCGCTCCAGCATGTTTTTAATATCGTCGTCGTAGGCCCATGCCGCTTGGCTGTCCTCGTTGACCCCCGTTTCCCGCATTCGCGCGTATGCGTCCCGCAGTTCCCGCAGCCGCTCCCGGTCAAATACGCTGGTATCGTTCAAAAAGCTGTCCATAAATCGGGTCACAGCGCCCTTCAGCGCGTCCGGCACATGGCGGGCGTCGCTTGCGTTCACAATGCGCGTGTTCAGGTATTTCACATTTCGGGAGATTTCGCCCAGCGTTTTTTTCTCTATTTCGATATCTCTCCTTGCGATAAGCTCCTTTTCTCTCTTCTTTTTGTATTCCTTCCTAATTTTTTTGATCCTCGCTTCATATTCCTTTATCAAATATTCATTTTGTTTCGGGGCTTTCAGCGCCCCCGGCAGGTTGTAATAGTCCAGCATCAATTGCAGCCCAATGTCCGTTTCCATCTGCGGAATGTTGTTGCCGTAATAATTGCTGTTCTCCCTGCCCTGCACGGTTTCCAGCCATGCGTTCAGGATAATGGGCATGTCCGCCTCCGTCGCGTCCGCCGTAAAGGTTCCCGGCATCAGGTCGGAAAGGCTTTTCGTCCACACCTCCGCCAGGGATACGTTCGCCCCCGCGTTCCCGTTTTCCGCTTTGACCCGAATCGCCAGCTTGCCAAAGTTCTTTCTCATGAAATTCTGCACCGAGCCGAAGGTTCCACGAATCTCGCTTTTCATGTCCTCGGTCAGGTAGAATTTGTTCGTTTTCAAAATGCGCAGCGCCTCCGCCGTGGCTTCGTCCTGCACGCCCTTGGCCCAGTCCGCATTTTCCAGCAGCTTTTTCCCCGTTTCCCGGGCGTACATCAGCAAATCGCCCACGCTCTGCGTTCCCTCGTCCATGGCCGCGAACAGCGTGTTCAGCCGCCTGGTCAGCGCGCCCTTGCCGTAGCCGCTGCCCGTTTCGCTCAGCAGCCTGTCCCGAATACCCTCCACGCGCTTTTGCCAGTCTCCCGCCTGAATGGCCCCGCGCCCGTTCAGCTCCAGATAGCCCTCGCCGTTCCTCGCCGTGTCGTACAGCCGCTGCACCAGCATCAGCGCCGCCCGCATGTCCTCGTCGCCCGCCGCCTGGGCGGAAAGCTCCGCGTCCTCCGTCACGTCCGGAAGCTGCGTCTGGCCGTTTTGCTCCTCCGCCACGCTGAATTTCAGCGCGTCCATGCTGTTCAGCGCCTCCAGCCGCTGCTCTTCATTGCCCTCCGCGTAGCGGATCACCTCAACGCCGTATCCCTCCAGCGCATCAACGATTTCCTGGTTCGCGCTGTCCGGCACGATAGCCGCCCGCACCTCGTTAAAGCCCACGGCCCGCTCCGGCTTCGCCTCGAACATATTCACCGGCATTTGCGAGATTTCGTCCAGCAGGGCCTTGATTTCTCCCGCCGTCGCCTGGTCGATGGGCCTGCTGTATTTTGCAAAATCCCGTTGAATGCTTTCCTCCGTGTACGCCTTTTCTCCGATCTCCGTCAAAATTTCGCCTACGGTATCCATGTCCATCAGGCTGTTCCCCGAGGTTTGCTTCCCCTGCTCCAGGATTTTTCCCATCAGGTTCATCAGGCGGTCGCTTAAGCGCTCTGCCAGCGCGTCCTGCTGCTCCTGCGTCATTGCCTGCAGGCGGTTTTCCCGGGCGTGCATCTGCTCCACGCTCTTGAAGGTTTCCGCCGTGGCCGCCCGCAGCGTTTTCACCCCGTGAAAGCCCGTCACATTTTTGCTGTTTCCCGCCCGCTGTCCCGCCATCGCCTTTGCGATGTTCTCCAGCGTCGGCTCCCAGTGCAGCTGGTCAAAGCTGCGCCTGTTTCCGCTGGCTGTAAAAATCTCCCTGTTGTTATACACGCCCTTTCCCGCGATCACGCCCTTCAGCTTTTCCTCGAGCCATGCCCGGAAGTCCGCTTGGTCGATTTTTTCGCGCATCTTCCGCTCCGTCGCCGCGTAATCGTCCACCTGTACGGTTTCCGTTCCGCTCCCGGCGTATTCTGCGGCCCGCACCGCAATGCTCATGATTCGCTGCAGGTTAAAGCGTCCCTTTTGCAGCGAAGGAAAGATTTCCTTCAGCTGCTCTCCGTATTCGTCCCAAATCTGATTGAACGGCATTTTCCGGACGGTCTGCACGTCCCCGCCCATCAGGTCGATCACCCGTTTCGCCTTCTCCACCGTTTCCGGCGAAAAGCCGCTTTCCTTCGCCTGGGTTCGTTTTTCAATTTCAATCGTTTCGCCCTTTTCCGCCAGGTATGCCGCTTGCATGCCCGGTTTATCCTCCGCCGCCTTCACCAGGCCGCTTTCCCCGCCGTATCGCATGGCCTGATCCTCCAGGTCGCTTACAAAGCTTACCGCCCCGTTTCTGTATTTCTGCGGTATCTCCAGCTTCCGCGCCCAATCCACCAGCGCCCTCTCCTTCGCGTCGTCGATTTTATAATCAAGCTGCGGGAAGGTCGGCGTCCATGCGTCCGCGCTGTAGGCCAGGTTCTTTCTGTTCTGCTTCGGGTCGATGGTTTCCCGCCCGAATACCAGCGAAATATCCCCAAAATTCTGGTGCCCCATGCTCGCCTTCGTAATGGCAATGCTGGGCATGGGGAATCCTCCCAGCTCCAGCGCCTTTTCCAGCTTCTCCTCCGTCAGGTTGTGCACCGCGATTAAATTCTTTTGCTCCTCCACCTCGCTGGACAGGCTGAATTTTCCGTTGACATTTTCGCTGTCTTCGGATATACTGTAAGTGGAAGCAGTAAGTCCGACGGTCGTTTTTTTCGGCTGAGCGCCTTTGAGCGTGTTCGGTGATTCTGCTTCTTTTTTTATGTTGTTCACGTTATAAATTGTGTTTATTTTCCCATTTTTCCCTACCGAAATTTTAAACGAATAATAATTTCCATCAAAATCTTCAAAGAACGCTTTTCTGTAGTTCCACCCGTTATTTGCAAACGAGTGGCTTTTTTTGTCTATTTTCTGATTTCCCTTGCCCTTGGATACCTGTGCCGCTTCATCAATGTGAGATTCTATCCTTAGTTTAATTCCATATTCTTTTTCAGATACCCTGTTTCCCGATTGATCCGTGTTCCAGTAAGTCGCCTTCCCCGCCGTATCCTTGGTAACGGTCAGCGGCACGCCGTTTTCCGTGTAGAAGGTTACGTCCTTTCCCTTCCGGATTTCGGAATTGATGTAATTCTCCACCTGCTTGCCCCAGGCTTGCGGGTCGTCCCCGGTAATCACCTGCCGCTCGGCCTTTACATAGGAGAAGGTGCGCCCGTTCTTTTCAAAGGTTTCTATGCTGTATTTCTGCCCCTTCTCCTTCAGCAGCGCCGCCTGCTGCCCGATGTAGCTCATCACATACATCGTGTGCGTGCCCGCCCGGGGCGCGGAAAGACCCTCCTTCTTCAGCGCCGTCTCCACATCCGTTTTCCCCTGCCCGTATGCAAGCAGCCCGCGCTTCATTTTCTCCATCGTCGCGGTCAGATCGGCTTCCGGATGCGCGGCGAAATAGGCGCGCTGCGTCCGCGCCATCATTTTGGATACCAGCCCGTTCAGCGCCTCCTCCCGCTCCTGCGCGTTCATGGCGTTTCGCATTTCCGCCTGGTATTCCTTTACCGCCGTGTCCGTTTTTGCGCTGCCATACATGCCCCGCTGCGCGTCCCGCAGGTTCTCCGCCGCTTTTTGCAGCACCCCCTGCATCATCTTGTCCCGGGCCTCTAAATAGCTCAGGTCGTCCCGCAGCGCCTCCGCTTCCTTCCCTGTCAGTTCCCCCATCAGCCTCCGGATCCGCCCCGCCATTTCCGATACCCAGCTTTTAATCCGCTCCGCAAGGCTCCTATCCGCCTTGGCCAGGGCGGAAAAGTTCTCCTCCGTCCCGATGTAGTCCAGCAGCCCGTCGCCCACAATCTCCTCCAGGGCCGCCGCCTCGGTCAGTATCACGCCGCCTTCCTCGTATTCCGCTATTTTCTCCTGGATCCGCGCTTTCAGGTCATAGCCTTCCTTCCCCTCCAGCGTGCCCAGCACCAGCGCGGAAAGCCGCTCCGCGCCCTCCGCGTTCCATTCCTTTGCAAAGTGATACAGTTCATGGCTTACCGCCTTGGTCAGCAGCCCCTTGTCCGCGTCCAGGGCCAGGTTAATAATGTTCGTCCCCTGGGCGTAGCTGGCGTTCGCCTTCGCGCCGCCCGGGCTTTTTAGCGTGTCGTACAGGCGCACCTGCACGCCCAGCTCCTTGGCCACCCTGTCCACCAGCTTGATCTGCGCCGCCTGGAATTCGTCCGGTCTGCCCTTGGCGCTGGCGATCACCGCCCCCGCCTCGTTTTTCGTTTCCTCCGTCAGCGCCCGCAGGCCCAGCGCCTGGGCCGTTTCCTGGGCCGCCTGCAGGGTCTGCTCCCGCGCCCTGGCGTTTTCCCCCTCCGCTGCCGCTCTGGCGGCCTCCAGCTGCGTTTCCGTCAGCGCCCCGGCATAAACGCCCGTTGGCGTTTCCCCGCGCTTATAGGCCTCTACAGCGCGTTTAAAGCCTATCCCGTATTCATGGGCGGATACGTCCCCGCCTTCTGCGTATGCGCCGCGCATAGCCGCCGCCGTTTCGGGCTGCATGCCCTGGCTGTCCAGCACCAGGGTTTTCTGGCTGTCGGTCATCGCGCTTTCGTCCAGGTCGATCTCCCTTCCGTTCTCCTGGATTTTCACGCCGCCCTCGTCGTCCAGGCTGATTCTCGCGTGCGCTTCCCTTTTCTCCGTCCGCCTGTCGGGCCCTTCCGCCTCCAGCTCCCGCGCCGCCGCGTCCGCCGCGTTTTCCCCCGCCTGGGCTTCGGTCGTTATATCCTGCTCCGCGTCCCATGCGTCCTGTTCCGCGTTGGCCGCGCTCTCCGCGCTCTGGCTTGCGTCCGCCGCTTCCATGCCTAGCAGCTGCTCCGCCAGTTCAATTGCATGGTCGCTCCGGGACAGCGCCAGATAATCCGCCGCCTCCAGCTCCGCGTTGGCCCACAGGGCGGTTACGGCCATGGCCGCTTCTGCCGCGTCTCCTTCGTTTTCGCCCAGCTCCAGCAGCCTTTCCGCCACCTCCGCCGCCACCAGGCCCATCATATCCTCCCGGAATTTCACCGTCCGCTGTTCGCCCTGCGGCATTTCCTCCAGCACCGCCCGGAAGAGTTTTCCCGTTTCCTTGCTTTCCGCCGTTTCCGCGTTATATGTTTTCGCCAGCCGCCCCGCCTCGCTGTCCTCCCCGAAGGCCGAGGCGATTTTTTTCAGCCGCTCCCGCGTGCCCGCCTGGATGATGTTATCTCCCGCCTGCTTCGTTACCTTGCTGTTGTTTCTCGTGGCGTTTACGGCCCCCATCGCGCCGAATCCCGCGCCCATCACAGCGCCGCCCAGGCCCGCCTCCAGGAATTGCGCGCCGATATCGCTTGCCATCTTCGCGCTGGCTTGCTCGTCGGTTAGGCCTAGGCTCCTGTAGTATTCGTATTTTTTCGTCGCTTCCGAGAGGTCGCCCATATAAATTTCGTCGAAGGCTACGTTGGCCACCTCGGTAAAAAATTCCTCGCTGAAATTAACCCCCGTCTCCCGGGCGATCATCTTCAGCGCGCCTTTCAGCCCCTCCTTATTCATGCTCCCAAGGTCCGCAAAGAGGTTCCCCAGGCTCACTTTTTCAAATAGTTCTTCAAAAATGCCCGCCGCCAGGCCGGAAACCAGCGCCTGCCCGTCGTTTCCGCCCCGCTCGTGCACGTCCTGCATGGTGCTCTGCGCCGCCGAGGATCCCAGGATCACCGCGCCCAGCGCCGGGCCGAACGCGCCCGCCGCCAGGCTGTCCGCGCCGCTCATGGCCGTCCCGTATAAAAAGTCGAATACGTCCACATCACGGCCCAGCACGTTAATATTCCAGTCCACGCTGTCCATCACGCCCTGGCGCGCCGCGTCCGCGCCCGCGCCGATCTGGTTCATGCTCCTGTTGTAATCCACCGGCCTTTCGCTTCCGGTCAGCCGGTTCGTCAGCTTTTGCAGCAGCACGTCCGCGTAGCCGAGGCCCCGGGCAAGGCTCATGGGAACGCTGGCCGCGCTGGCCATCACCGCGCCCGCCGTCCCGCTCTGGGCCGCGTCGTACATCGCCCGCTTCGCTTCCTCGTTTTGCCGCTCGTTCAGCGAATAGGAAAGATATTCGTCCAGGTATTTCTTTCCCTCCGCCAGCCCCTTTTGCTTCACAATGGCGTTGTATTTCCGCACCTGGTCATCCGTCATGTACCGGTATTTATACCAAGGGTCGATTCCGCCCGGCATGCCGAGCACACTGTTCGCTTCGTCGATAATCTGCTTGTTCCCGTTGATGTACTGATAAAGCCCGTCCCCGTTGTTCGCGTCGTAATCGTCCTCTCCGGGAGCAATCGCGTCATACTCCGCCTTTTTTTCCGCGAAATACAGGTTATTCTTCGCCTCCTGGCTTTCCGGTTCGCTTTCCGCCCATTCCCGCGCGCCCTCCAGCGTGTTTTTCCGGCCGTAGTCGATAATGTCCTGCCATTCCTCCTGGTTCTGCAGGCTGCGCATGGCCTCCTGCATATAGGTCATTTCCCGCGCCGCGTAGTCCGCCGCCAGTTTTTCCTGCTCAGCGGTATCAAAGCTGTCCAGCGCGCCCGATTCCTGCAAAAGCTCCGTCAGAATGTCCTGCTGCTCAAAGGTCATGGCCCGCATGGTCTTGTCGTCCCGCAGGGCTTGCATGGCCTTCGCCGGGTCTTGATAAATGGAAAAATAGTCCTGGGCGTTCCCCTTGTAGCTTTTCAGCGCGTCCGCCCATCTTTGCACATGCCGCTCCGCCTCCGTGCCGCCCTCGTCGCCCGACGCAATCGCCATCGCGGCCTGCTGGTCGCTCACCAGGCCGCGCCTGGCCATGTCCTGCAGGTTTTCCCGCGCGTCCCGGTAGCCCTTGCTCTTCGCCAGGGCGATCATTTCGCCGTAGCTTTTCCCCTCCAGCTGGAATCTCGTCCGGCTCTCCCGCAGGGATTTGTTCATCTGCTTTTCCCCGGCCAGAATTGCCGCCTTCGCGTCCTTCTCCCGGGCCGCGCCGTCATACGCAAACACCGTATCGCGCATGGTCGATACGGCTTTGTATGCTTCCTCAATGGCGTTCCTGGGGCTGGTATATTGCCCCAGGTCGGCCACCGCGTCCTTATATTTCTGGTTCAGGTAATCCGTTTTAAACGGCGCAACCAGGTTCCGCTTCGTCCTGGGCGCGCTGGCCTGATTGCTCTGCTGCGCCTTTTTTTCCTTGGCGTCCCGCTCAAGGTTCTGCTTCATGGCCTCCCGAAAATAGCTTTTCATGGTTATTTCCCCTTTTTCTTTTCTTTCAGCAGCTCCGCATAGGCGTTTTCATAATCCTGCTCCGTCGTTTGATTCCTTGCGTTGTCAAATGTCCTCTTTGTTGCGATGCTCTTAATCGCCCCCAGCGTGTCCGTCAGCCGCGTCTGCTTTTTCAATTCCGTCCCGCCGCCCGTCCATCCGGTCGAATTTTCTTGTTTTTTCTTCGCGTATTCTTGCGGATCCAGCACCATCCAGTCTTTCTGCCCGTCAAGATACGCCTGGTATGTTCCCTTGGGCATGCCCGCCGCCTCCACGTTGTCCCCGGGGCTTACCCCGGCTGCGGCCAGCGCGTTAGCCGTATTTTTCAGCCATGTTGCCCTGCCCATCGAACGATTGGTTTCTTTCCCGGCTCCGTTTCCGCCGCCTCCGCCGCCCGTGCCCTGCCGCAGCGCCAGATAGGCCTTCACATCCGCGTCGGTCAGTCCCGCCGCCGCCAGCAGATCGGCCCCCGGGGTCATGCCCAATTGCAGCATGGTCAGCGCCCGCTCGAATGCGTCGCTTCGCCGCTGCATTTCGAATTGTCCCTTGGTAATGTCCATCTGCTCCCGGGAAAGGCCGTATTCCTGGCCCTTCCAATAGTCCTGGTTTTCAAGCTGCCCCTGCTGCTGCCAGTAATTCAGCCGGTTCAGATAATCGTTGTATTCCCGCTCGTATTCGCTCTCGTAGTCGCTCTTTGCGTAGTTCCGCTCGTTTTTCCAGTCGCCCAGCGCGTCCCGGTACCGGCCATAGGCCGTATCGTCCAGCGCCTGGGCGATGGAAAGCTGGTTTTGTATGTCCTGCCCCTCCTGCTGGTATCGCGCAAAGGCCTGCTGCTGCAGCGCCGGAAGCTGGTCGTGCAGCCCCAGCAGATATTGCTGGTATTGCTGCTGCCCCGCCGCCTGGGCGTAGCTGTTGCCGTAGCCCCCCGTCAGCGCCGCCATCGTGCCCACCGTGTCCTGCATGGCCTGCCGCCCCGTCTGCATGTAGCTGTTTTTGTATTGCTGCCACAGCGGATCCGCGTCCATGTCGTATTTAAACTGGCCGCGGTTCATCATCTTGTCGTAAAGCTGCGTAATCTGCGGCGCGTATTGGGAGGAATAATCCCCCGGCTTTTTGCTGGCCAGGCCCTTGAGGTATTCCTGCGCGGCGGTCACGTTCTGGCTGGGCGTGTAGCCCTGCGCCAGCGCCCCCAGGTTCTGCCGCGTGGAATCGCTCACGCCCAGCAGGCCCGCCTGCTGCTGGCTCTGCTGCTGCGCTTGCTGCGGCTGAAGCTTCGCCTTTTCCAGTTCTTCTTCATATTTTGTGTTGGCCATGTTTTATTCCTCCCTTTTCATCCATCCGCGCCCACCGCAAGCAGCCGGGCAATGGAATATAGCTGTATTTCCCCTTTTCCCTGGATCCGAATCTTCAGGTGGTCGCAGCGTCTGGGCAGAATGGGCAGGGTGTAGGTTCCCGGCCTGCTCCGGCCCTCCATGTAGCCCTGCCGCTCCCACACGCCGCTGGAATCGTACTGGATAAAAAATTCGCATTCCGCGTTTTGCCCCAGCATCATGCGCACGTTAAAGCGCCAGATGTATTTCCGGTCGGGGTATTCATAGCCCATTTCCGCGCTGTCCATCCGCCATTCCACGGGCCCCTCCAGCGTTCCCGCCGTGCCCTCCAGGGCCCAGATTGCGCCGGTATCCTCCAGCATGTATATTTCGTCCCCGATGCGCGCAAAGGCAAGCGCCCGCTTCCCATCCTGCCGCCACCAGGTGCCCTGCTCCGTGTCCAGGCAGTATACGCTCCATTCGCCCGTTTCGTCCGCCATGCTGACGTAGTATTTCCCCGCCTTTTCCCCCGCCGCCGCGCCGTGGAATTTTCCGTCGCCCAGCGGCTTTGATACCGTGTAGGGCAGGCTGTCAAATTGGCATATGCCCGTAATTCCGTGGTAATACAGCGTCCCGTTCACAGAAACAAGGCTGTATTCGCTCCCCTTTTTCACGCCGTCCAGCAGCGTCGTCTGCATTTCGTAATTGCTGGGCGCGTCCCCCAGGATTTTGTGCAGCGCGCCCTCCTTGAAAAAATACGGCTGCCCCCTGTGATTGATGGCCCCCGTAAATTCCCCGTCCGTCCCCACGCTCACGGTATACGCGCCCTGCACGCCCGTATACTTTCGCCAGTTTTTAAAATCTCCCAGGGCGCAGGCGTAAATTTCGTTCAGCGTTTGTCCGTCCGTTTCCCCGTGCCTGCATCCCCATAGGCGATTGTTGCATTCAATGATTAAATCCATCTGCGGCGCTTTGCGGTCGGCCCGCACCGCGCCCGCCGTCTGGGTGTATTGCTGATCCACCAGCCCGATAATCACAATATAGTCGTCCCCGCAGGCCTGAATCTGGCTGGTGCCGTTCAGCGCGTCGTATTGCTTTTTCAGCGTCTCGCTGTCCCCCGCGTAGGCGATTCCGCTGATCTCCACGCCGTCCTGCTTTTTAAGGCCCGCGCCGATGCCCTGCGCGCCGATGCGCGTGTATACCGTTGGCACGCTCTCCCAGCTTCCGTATACGGCGCTGTAGCGCTTCAGCGCGTGGGTTTCTCGCCCCGTGTCCAGCCACAGCGCCCCGTTTTTCGGGTCCTCCGGCGCGTCGTTTCCGGTCGTAATGCTTTCGTCCCCGTATTCCGTCCCGTCCATCCGGCACAGGGTATAGGTCACGTTCCCCTGGCTTGCGTATAGCCTGTTGATACTCCCGTGGTCTTCCGGCTTTACGGTGTTATAATATTTTCCATCCGGAAATACCACGATGTAAGCGCCCATCACCGCCATGCGCTTGGGCGTTTCCTCCGTCAGGTCGTTAATGGGCGTGGCTTCGCCGTCGTAATATAGCGTATTCCCCGCGATATACGCCAGCTTCCCCGCCGCCGTCATGGCGCGCGGGGAAGCCGCCTGGGCAAGCAGCCCCCGGCGCTTCCGGCTGGAAATCAGCGGAATGGGGTCGCCCGTCATATTCTCCATATCAAAAAACGCGCCGTCCGCCGCCCGGGGCCGTCTGTCCAGCCCCAGGAAGCTTTCGGTGTACATCCGCTGCGTTTTTATCGCCGTCTGCGCCGGGTATAGCATGCCTGCCTCCTCAAAACTGCATGCGCCCCGCTCTTTGCAGGGGCATGTGCTCTCGGTTGTATTTGCGCTTGTATTCCGCCCATTCCTGGTTAAAAAAGCTCTGCATGTTCTGAAATTGCTCCATCTCCAGGTTCCGCAGGTGGATTTGCGCCTCCACGTACCAGCGGTAAATCGTGTCATAGGGCGCGGGAATCAAAAGCTCCGTTTCCTCGTCCGTCGCCGCGCCGTAGGGCGTAAAGGCGGGGGCGCTTTCGTGCTCGTGGGTCAAAATCAATTGATCCACCACCATGCCGTCCACATCCCCCAGCCATTTTTTCTTCGTCGCCCGGTCTACCGCGTTTGGCTTTAATTCGTCCACCAGCGCCAGGGCCTCGCAAATGGTCATCGGAACAGCTTTCCTTCGTCCAGGATTCCGCTCTGCGCCACGGTCACGCTGCCGCCAAAGTCCACCCGCGCTTCTTTTTCCAGCTCCGTCTGCATCTCCATGCTCCGCTGAATCACCTCCGCCACGGGCCGGGGAACCATCGTGCGCTTGCCCTTGGGCACAAAAAAGCCCCGCCTGTTAATGCTGATGTACGCCGTGGGCTGCTCCGTTCTGCTGCGCATGGGAATCAGCACCTCCACCATGTCGTTCCACGGGTCGTATGCCTTGGCCGCTTCCTGCGCCTGCGCTTCCTGTCTGCTTTTAACTTCCGCCATGTTTATTCTCCCTTCTTCCGCGCGGGGGCGGAAAAAAAGTCTCCGCCCCCGCCTGTTTCCGTCAGTTGCTCTCCGCCGTGTCGCCCAGGCTGGATCCGCTCTCCACGCGGATCACCCGCTCCGGGTACAGGATTTCGCAGCCGGTGGCGAATTTAACGCCCACCGTGCCAAACTGCTCCAGGGGGCCGCCCACTTCTTTTTTTGTCTTGTGGATCATCTCCATGCCGCCCGCCTCGGGGTCGATCACGCCGAAAGCGTCCTTGGCCAGGAACATGGAAATGTATACCGCCGTGTCGGATGCTCCGCCGCCCGCCGGGGAAATCACCGCGTCGTCCGCCGCCGTCACCGGGCGATCCAGCATCAGCACGCTGCTGCTGTTGGCCACGATCACGGCCTCCGTGCTCCCAATGTTTACAAAGCGCCCGGTCAGGTCGCCGTCGCCCACCGTGCCGCCGTCGAATTTAACCACCGTGCTGGCGGTCACCGCCCCGTTTACCGCCAGGTTCGCGGTGGTTCCGGCCAGGTTTTTTGCTTTGTACACCTTGGCGTTTGTGGTCTCCACAAAGCGCACGCCGTGCAGCTTGCCCACCTCGCCGTTAAAGATTTCTTCCACGGCTGCGTACTTGTGGGCCTCGATCCACGCGCTGTCCTGCCGCAGATCGTGCACCACGTCGGGATGCACAATGGCCACCGCCACATCCTGGCCGATCCGGGGCGCGTTGGCGTTGGCCATGCTGGTGGCCACCATCGCCACCAGCTTGCTGGTCATCTTCGCGGTCTTGTCCAGGCCGCTCCGGGTGGTCACCGCCGTTTCCTCGCCGCTTACCACCTTGGGGGCGTAGATTACGTTTGTGCCCGTCAGCAGCTTGTTGCGCACCAGCTTGTCCTGCGTGTTGGCCGCCGCGCTGGAAAGCTCCTCCGTCGCGTCCAGCATCACGGGGTCAATGGCGTGGGATTTCAGCCATTCGGTAATCGCCACATAATCGCCGTATTCATAGATATCGGCGGTAATGATGGAATAGCCAAATTTTTTGCCCTTGGGGATCACGCCCTCCTGCAGGCGGCTCACGTCGCCGAAGGTGTTGCGCTTGCGCCATTCCACGGTCGTTCCGTGGCCGTTGGGCAGGGCCTGCTTTTTGCCAAACTGGGCGAACACCAGGTTCGCCCGGGCGTTGTCCAGGGCCTCGGTGTCGTAATAGGTTTTCATCTGCGCACTAAGGTTGTGCGCGCTGTCAAACGCGTAGGTATCCCCCGTGTACGCGTTTACAAATTGGCCGCTGGCGTTTACCAGCACGCCGCCGTTGCCATAATCAGGCATGCTTTCCTTCCTTTCCGGCGGCCCTTAAGGCCGCCCTTAAAATTGAATTCTCATTCCCGCCCGCGCCCGGCGGTTGATTTCGTCCCGCTGCGCCCGGGTCAGCTTTGTTACGTCCGTGACGGCCTGCACCGCGCCGCCGCCCTGAATTCCGTTCTCCAGCGGGCGAAGCGCCCCCGCCCGCACGCTGCTGGCAAGGGCCCTCGCGGCCTCCTGCCCCGCGTATGCCATGCCCTGCCGCTGAAGCTCCTGGGCATGCAGCGCAAAATACGCGTCCTGCACGCTTATGCCCATTTCCGGGCTGGTCATCTGGAGGAATTTCGGGTTTTGCAGCTCCTGGGCCAGGTCGAATTGCGGAAACTTCTTTTGCAGCTCCGCCGCCTGCGTCCGCAGGCCTTCAAAGTGCGCGCGGAATTGCGTCTCGCGCTCCGCCTCCGCCTTTTCCTGCCGCAGCCGGTCGCGCTCCTCCCTGGCCTGCTCCAGCTCCTTAAAGGCGTTCACCGGCATTCCGGCCTCCGCCGCGCCCTGGGCGTATACGCTATCGTCCTCCTCCAGCGCTTTGCTAAGGCCCGCCATGTCCCCCGCCTTCAGGCCGTACTTCCGGGCCATCTTGTCCATCAGGCCCTGCTGCTGCTGCAATTGCCGCTTCATCTCGCCCTGCGCCTTAAAGCGATCCGCCATGGTTTCGTTCAGCCATGCCTGCGCGTCCTTGGCGTATTCGCCCTTGATCAGGTCGCGAAAGGATTGCTTTTCCTGCGCGGGCTCCTGGGCCGCCTGCTGCTGCTCGGGCTGCACGCCGAATTGCATATGCTCCAGCGGGTTTTCCTTCCGCCTTCGCGGCTGCAAATGGGGGAGGTTGTCCTCCGCCTGCGTTTCCTGCCCCGTGGCCATCGGGGCCGCCGCCTGCGCGCCGCCTGCCGCTGCCTGCGCCGCGCCTCCCGGGGCCGCGCCCTCCGCGAACAATTGCAAATCAAGCTCCATTTTCATTTTCCTGCCTTTCTGCCCGTAGGGTGGGCGATCCCGTCTGCCCTTAAGGCGGGCGATTCCACGCATCTATTGTTGCACAAAAAAGGGGCCTTGTCTGGCCCCCCTTTTGCCCGCGCCCCCTTATTCGGGCTGCGACGCCTGGGCCGACCGCTCCCGCGCCCGCCGCGTCACGCCGCTTTCCTCGCTTTCCGCCTCCGCCGCCGCGCTGGGGTTTACGCTCCCCTGCTGTGCCTGCGCCGGTACGCCCATCACCGCCTGCGCCATTTCCTCCGCCGTCTCGGGCTCGTATTTTTGCGCCAGCGTCAGCGCCATCTGCTGCCACATGGCCATCTGCTGCACCAGCATTCCGTTCTGCTGTACTTTTTGCAGCAGTTCGTCCCGCCGGGGAAAATCCATCATGGAAAGCAGCATCGCGCTTTGATCCGCCATTTCCGGGTTAAACACCCCCGCGTTCAGCAGCTGCAGCGCCAGCTCGTTGGTCGCCATCTTGCTATAGGCGTTCTGCTTTTGCGCGGATACCGATATATCAAATTCCGGCATGCGCATCCCCTGGAATAAGCCCATCTGATCCAGCGTCATCTGCGGCTGTAAGCCCTGATTGCTAAATTGCACGTATTCCGCCTGGCTCTGCTCCCCCAGAATGCGGAATGTGCGCGGCGCGTCGTAAAATTGCGCCATGCGGCTAATCACCATGCGGATCATCCGGCTGTACGCCCGCCAGGTGCCCCGGATGCCGTCCCGGCTGCTGCGCCCGGCGCTCTCCTGCAGGGCCGCAATGGCGCTGGCCGCCGTCACGCCGCCGCTCGCGCCGTTGGTCACGTCCTGATTGCCGGTAATCTGCTTTAATTCCTCGATTTTGTTTTGCAGCATCTGCGCGTGCACGCCGCTGAGGTTCGGAGCGTCGATGGTTCGCCAGGTGTTTTCCGTCAGCGACCCCTCCACATGCACCACCGGCCTGCGGAAATCCAGCATCTCCTCCTCGTTTACGCCGCTGTCGTTTGTAGACATATAGCGCGGGATCGCCCCCGCCAGCGCGTTCATTACGCACGCCTGGTCCAGCAGGTCAATGCTTTCCTGGGCGCCCTTGCCGATGTCGATGTAGCCCTTGCCCGCAATGGTGCCCTTGCCGGGGAATAGCGCGTCGATCACAAAGGGATAATCCCCGTCCTGATACCAGCCCGTTTCCGCCGCGTCCGGGTCGTCCTCGCTGGCATATAGCACCTGGTCGTTGACGTACTTGCAATAGTGCAGCGTCCGCCGCCCGTTTTGCTCTGTGCGATAATACCAGTCCACCACAAGCGCCTTGTCCGTCAGGTCAATGCTGTCCTCGTATTCGTAGCGCGCCAGCGTCAGCGGTCCGTCCAGGTTTTTGCCCTCCAGCTGCGGATATTTGCCCACAAGCTCCCGCTTGTCGTAGGTCTGCACGTAAAAAACGTTCTGGCTCTTTTGGAGGTCCGTCACGCCCGGCTCCCAAAACAGGTTTAAGATATCCGCCTGGCAAATGCTGATATCCCCCAGGCCGTTGTGCTTGCTTGCGTCCCAGTATACGGCGGTCACGGCGGTTCCCATTTTGTTTTTGTCCCAGGCCAGATCGTCGTATACCTCGTCGTAGCCGTTTTGTTCCAGCACCACCGGCAGAATGCTGGTCAGCGTCTTGGCCGTTTCCGTGTCCATTTCCTCCCGGGGCAGCACGGCGGGCTCGGGATAGCTCTCGATCATATCCGCGTGCTTGCCCATAATCACGTTAAACAGCCACATGGTGGGCCGCTTGTCGTGCATGGGGTTTCCCTGGCTCTGCATTTCCGTCCAAGCCCGGCCCTCCCACCATTTTTCATTTGCCACGATGCGCTTTTCCAGCCGCGCTTTGCCGTTTTTGTATTTGCGCAAAATGTCGTTGGCCTCCCGAATGCGCTCCTCCGTCATGCGCTTTTGCGTCAGGCCGTCCATAAACGCATCCTCCGCCCGCTTTTCCTCCAGCGGCTGCGCCTCCTGCCCCGGCAGGGGCCGCCCCATGGCCTTTTGCCGCAATTGCTCCTCAAATTTCTGGATTTCCGACATTTTTTTATTCCCCCTTTAAAACATATTCAGCGGGTCGAAAAACGGTATCTTTTTGTCCTCGCTGGCCCTGGGCTTAATGGGATTCATCATGCAAAAATACCGCCATTCGTCCGCCACATGGTCCTCCTCCTCCGTGTCCAGGTCTTCCGGCTGCGTCTCCGAATAGCACAAAAGCGGAATCGTGCGGATAAACGCCCTGCAATTGCTAAACACATACATCATCGGGTATCCGTTTTTGTCAAAGGCCAGCCGGTACTGGCATTGCCGCCAGCCCGCGATTCGGTCGTTGTTGGCCTTGTCAAAGTATACCCCCTGTGCCGCCGCCACGTCCGCCGTGGAAACGCCCGTCTTTTCCGCGCTCCAGATGCTGGGATCCGCCACCCCCTGAATTTTCCGGCCCTTGAGCCAGGGGTGCTCCCGCTCGATGCGCGCGATCTCCGCAAATTGCTTTTCATCCGTCCATTTTACGCCCGTGTTGGGCTCCTGGGTGCAGCCGTATAGCTCCAATATGCGGTAAATCACCCCGTCGTAATCCATGGCCCACCAGCCGCAGGAAAACGGGTGGTTGTAGCCCCAGTCATAGCTCCTGTATACCCTCCAGCCCCGGGGGATATCAAAGGGCGGAATCACATGGGTGTTCGTCCGCGTCTCGTAGCCCGTGGGATCGTCCCGGAACTGCTCAAAAAATTGCCCCTCGTAGATATCCCAGTCCCCCTCCAGCCACGCCTTGCGTATCTTGGGCGGCAGCGCCTCCAGTTTGGCCTTGTATCCCGGGTCGCTTTCCATCAGCGCCTTGTTGTCCGTCACCAGGCTTTGGATAAAGGTGTAGCTTTCCCCCTGCTCCTCGGGGTACAGCCTGCCCTCCTTTAGGCGCTTGATGTACTGATGCCCCTTGCCCCCGGGGTTGCAGGTCAGGTACAGCCGCTTGGGGTAATCGTTTACCCCGCGAATGCACGCCTTTAGCTGCTTGATCTGGTATTCTGTCAGGTTTGTGGCCTCGTCCACAAATATCACGTCGTATTCCGCGCCCTGCAGGTTTAATAAATCGTCGTCCCGGGCCACGTATTGGAACTGGATCAGGCTCCCGCTTTCAAAAAAAAACGCCTTTTCCTGCTCATTGTACCGCGCCAGTCCGTGCAGCATCAGCTTCAGCGGGTTGATGTGGTTCTTTTTTAGCTCCGGCCACGTCCGGCGCACGATCAATAGCTTGATTCGCGGGTAGCGCAGCGCCATCAGCACCGCCTTCCACCGCACCGCCCAGCTTTTCCCGCCGCCCCGGGCGCCGCCGAAGATAATCACATCCTCCCGCGCGTGGAAAAATCGCGTCTGCTTCGCGCTGGGCCGGGGCATGTCCAGCACCATTTTCCGCTGGCTTTTGCTTTTCATTTTGCCATTTCCTCCGCTTCAGGCGGCAAGCGCACCTCCACGGCCTTTTCCATGCCCTCCTCCGCCTGCCGCTTTTCCTCCAGCGCCTGCCTTTTCTTTTCGATTCGCAGCTTTTGCTTTGCCTCCTCGGGCAAAATCCCGTCCAGCAGCATCCGCGTCTGCGTCGCCGTGCCGATGGCCTGGGCCAGGCTTTGCAGGTTTTTCGCCCGGAATCCGTCCGCCAGCTTGCCCGTCTCCCTGGCCTTTTCGTCCGCTTCCTCCAGTTTTGTCAAAAACTGCCGCGCCGCCGCCTGCAGGGCCTCCTCCATGGTGGCGCTTGCGTCCAGCAGCTTTTCCAGCTGCTTTGCCCGCTTGCTGACCGCGCTGCGCATGGCCTTTTCGCTGGCCTTCAGCTCCACTTGCCGCCGCTTTTCCGCCCACGCGCCCTCCCGGCTCCAGCGCATCAGCGTTCCCGCGCCGATCCCCATCTCCTTGGCCAGTTCCCGCAGATTGATCGCGCTGGATATGTATCGCGCTTCCGCCTCCTGGCGCTTTTCCTGCATGGCCATCCGCCCCTCCTCCTTTCCTTCCGCGTTCCACGCCTTTATTTTTACACAAAAAAAGGCCCTTGTCTGGCCCACCCTATGCCAAATAAGCGGGGCCGACCCCCCGCGCGTTTTTTGTATCTTTAGTTCGCGCGCGCGCGCCCGGGCCCGTTCGCCCGCCCTTTGATACGCTTTTGCGCCCGCGCAAATAAAGCCCCCAGCGCTATGCCCCCCGGCGCTTGAACAGCACGGTAATATACGCCCCCGGCAAATAATCGCTGTATTTTACTTCCGGGCGCTCTACGATTTCGTAGCCCGGGAATTTTTTCGCCAGCGCGGAAAAATCCGCCGCTTCCGCCGCCATTTTGTCCATATCCCGCCGCAGAAACCGGCTGTAGCTGGTGCGCACCACCGGCTGCCGCAAATTCTGCGAGCAGGCCCACCGCCTGGAAAGCAGCTTTTCCTGGGTCGCCTTGCGCTGGGTGATGTACAGCGCAAAGCCCTTTAGGCCCCCCGGCTGATCCTTGCATCGGTCTACCCGCGCCAGCCCCTGGCCCCACGCCGCTTCCAGCGCGTCCCGGTTAATCCATCCCCCGTTCATCGCCATGTGCACGTGATATTTCATCCGCTCCTCCGCCCCCGTGGTCTCGATCACATACACGTATTTCAGCTTTTTCCCCGCTTTCGTCGCCCGCCGCCGAAGCCTGCTGATAAAATTTTTTACCTGCCTGCGCGCCTGCTCCTCCGTGGCCCCCTGGGCGCAGGTAAAATGCCCCAGCAAATCCCCCGGCCCGAAATTCTCGTTCAGCAGCCGCGCCAGGCGCTTTTGCGCGTTCCGCAGGTTTACCCGCCGCTGGGCCTCCCGGCTTTGCTTTTTTGCCTCCTGCCAACAGCCTCTTTCCACCGCCACCAGGGGGAATATTTCCCATTCTAAAAAATTACCCGCCTTAACCGTCCTGCTGCCAATCAGCACCGTGCCCTTTCCCCAGGTCGCCGCGCTGGCCGTGCTTTTTTGGTAAAGGGCTTCCTCTGTTATCCACGTCATTTTCTTCCTCCCCGCGCGCCCCCTGGGGGCCGCGCGTCTGTCCCCTCCCGTATAAACGCGCCACTTGTTAATACCCTATACAAGCCCCGTAAAGGCTCCCGCCCTTCCCGTTTTTTTACTTATTATTATATAGCACATTTCCCCGGGGGCTGTCTGGCCCCCCTTGCCCGTATTCATCCGGGCCCGCGTCCCGCCGGTTCCGCCCCGGCTGCCTCCGGCCTCCGCCGTCTGGCCGCGCTGTCGCGGACGCATCAAAAAAACTTTAAATATTTTTTATTTACCATATTGACAAAATATAAATGTCATGTTATAATATGCTTGCAAGGTTGAGAGAGAGCCGCGGGCGGGATAAGCCGCCGGGCCAGGAGGAATCCCATGAAACGGAACTTTTACGCGCTGGTGTACAAAAACTACAACTTTAACGATAGCGACGACCTGATCGCGGAATGGGGCACTGCCTATGTGCGCCCGTTCCCCAGCGCTGCGGAGCGCGACGCATTTTGCCAGGACGATCCCCAGGCCGTGCCCATCACCGCCAAGCGCGCCGCGTATATCACCAGCAATTTCCGCTGCAATCTCTTCGCGGACGATTGATTCCGCCGCCGCGCCGGGGCGGAAGGCCATAGGCCGGGAGGAAAAGAAAATGAAGGCTTACAAAGGGTTTGACAAAAACATGCAGTCCAATGGCTACCAATTCGCGGAGGGCGAGACGTATGTGCACGACGGGCCTTTGTCGCTGTGCGAGAGCGGCTTCCACGTCTGCCTGGATCCCATCGACTGCATGGCCTATTACGACCCGTGCGATAGCGTGTACCATGCCGTTGAGGCGGACGACGTAAGCGACGAGCGCGGTGACGACACAAAGATCGTCTGCAAAAAAATCAAAATCGGCGCGCGGATCGGGATCGCTGAGATGGTTAAAGCCAGCATTGGCTTTGCGTTTGCATCCTGCAAAAGCGCAAGAAACATAGGTTCCTCCCGCATGCTCGCAAGCCGCCAGGCCGCCAGCGGGGACTTTAGCCGCCAGTCTGCCAGCGGACACGCGAGCCGCCAGGCCGCCGAAGGGTTCGCAAGCCGCCAGGCCGCCAGCGGGTACGGCAGCCGCCAGGCCGCCAGCGGTGACTATAGCATCCAGGCCGCCAGCGGGAACTATAACAGCCAGGCCGTCAGCGGGGACGAGAGCCGCCAGGCCGCCAGCGGGGACGGCAGCCGCCAGGCCGCCAGCGGGCACATCAGCTGCCAGGAGACAACCGGAAAAAACTGCGTGATGATGTCCGCCGGAAACAGCGGAAAGGCGCGTGGGAAAATCGGCTCGTGGATCGTTTTGACGGAATGGGTGGACGGCGTGCCAAACGTGGTGGCCAAGCGCATAGACGGCGAGGAGATCAAGGAGGATACATGGTACTGGGTTAAGGACGGAAATCTTGTGGAAGCGGAATGAAAAAATACATGGATCATATAGCGTCCCAGAAAGGAGCCCCCCATGAAACGCAACATCAATTTTAAGCGGTACGACACAGCCACCGCCCGCCGCCTGGCGGGATGGGATAATCAACTCCCCCCAGATTCCCCCGGCTACTGCGCGGAAACGCTTTTTTGCAAGCACACCGGCGAATTTTTCCTCCATTGCCAGGGCGGCCCCGCCTCCCGCTACGCCCAGTCCCTGGGCGATGGAAAATTCCAGGCCGGGGAAAGCATCTACCCCCTTTCCGCCGGAGCGGCGGAGGAATGGGCCAAGGCCCATCTGGATTCTGGCGCTTATCTCGCCATTTTTGGGCCCATCCAAAAAACCGACGAAACCACGCTGATCTCCCTCCGCCTCCCCGTCCACCTCCTGGCCCAGATCAAGCGCCAGGCCCGCGCCGCCGGGGAAACGCAATCCGCTTTTATCTCCCGCTTGCTGCAATCCGCGCTGGAGCAATAATCTTCCCGCGCGTTTCGCCAGGGCCCGAAGGCCCTGGCGCTTTTTGTTATTCCTTTCACGCATTTTCCGGGGGTTGCTTGCCGCAGTTTTTTAGCAGCATCTCGCGCAATTCCTCGATTCGCAATCGCATTTCTTCCGCGTATTTTTGCTGGCAATCATCCAGGGCATTGACCCTCCGCCTTAGCGTCCCTAGGGTATCTTGGATGATTTCTATCTTCAGTCCGATTTCCTGCCGCCGCTTTTCGTCCGCCGTTCGATCGTTTACAATCTTTTCAAGCCGTTTTTTGCTGATAATCATTTTTTATTCCTCCTCGTCCTCTTCTAGCATGGTGGTCTGCTTTTCCAGCCGCATCACGCGCCCGCCGGAAAGCAGCTCCCACCGGTCTGTCGTTCCGCCCTTTTCCTTTTCCTCGAATCGCACGCATACCTTGCATTCGTGGTTAAAATTGATGGGGTTCCGCTGCACCATCTGCCCGCTGACGGGATCCGGCTCCCGCCACTTGGCATTTTGCATTTCCAGCCGCAGCGTCACCACGCATTTTTTCCAGGGCCTCGCATTCCAGCCCGATCTCCATGATTCGCATCATATCGCCCCTTTCATCCACCCGAAACGCCCTTCGAATACCACCACTGCACTGGGAAACGGCGCGTTTCCCTTCCCTCCGCCGAATCGCAGTCGCCCCCGGATAAAATGGATGCATCCGCCCCGCATCACATAATCATGCCACCAGGCCGTATCCGTCCGCGCCGGAACCAGGCACACCACCGTCGCCCCCGCCTGGGCGCTTTCGTAGGCTTTTTTCATCCATTTCCCAATCTGCCGCCCGTAGGGCGGGTTCATCCAGCACATGCCCTTCCATTCTTTCCCCAGCGCGTCCTGCTCCCGTGTAAAATATCTGGCGCATTTCGCATTTTCTTTGGTCGCGCACACGTCCAGTTCAAAATGATACACCGCATCCAGCTTGCTAAATAGTTCTTTCGGCGTTTCCCATTCGTCCGTTGCGCTGCTATACATCCCTTTGTTCATTTCCCATCCCTCCCCGCCGCCAGAATCGCCGCTGCAAAAAAGCCGACAACGCCGCCCAGCAGGATGCACAAAAAGTAAATCATTGTCTTTCCTCCTTCCGTTTCCACTTTTTGCAGTTTTCCCCTTCGCACGGGTCTATTTCCTTCGTTCCCAGGCAGCCGCCGCTTTCCGATAAGAAACATTCAAGCGTGTAGTATTCAAACTCAACGCCTAAGCACGTAGTATGTTTTTTGTTAGTAATAACGCCCCCATGCATCCCAACGATTTCCTGTTTTTCGTCCGTCGGGGCTTGGCATACCACCCGATCCCCCACCCGGAGGGGTCGCTTGCTCTCGCTGTCTTTTTCTTTGGTTTTTTTGGCAAACAGCCGCGTAAACGCCAGTTCCGCCCCCGTTTTAAAATTAAACTTGTCGGCGGGGTTCCGCTTTGCCGTGGCGGTCTTTACAATCTTGCCTTCAACGATCATTTCTGCAGTAGTCAAATCACCATCAGCGGAAATCTTAATTTCGTAACGTGTGCGCTTTTCTTCTCCCTTCTCAATGCACCATTCGTCACAAATCCTCCAACCTTCTTTTTCACATTCTTCTTTTGTCTTGCCGTCACACATCGTTAGCCATTGTTTTTTTTCAGGGATGCCTGCTTCCACAATCCAATCATAGTCCTCCCGCCCCTCGACTTCGAAAAACTTTTCTTTGCTAAAAATCTTCATTTTTTCTCCTCCTTTTCCCCCGCAAACAGCGCCTTGTATGCCGCCATGATGCGCTTGTTATCCGTCTCAAATTTTCGGCACGCATGGAAATATTTAACTTTCCCGTCCTCTTCGATTCGTGCTATCTTTTCCGCCGGATAAAGCGTGCTGTCAAACCGCGCGTATTCCATCGCGTCCAGGATTTTTCACCCGCCGTTTTCCACCAGTGCCGGAAATCCATCGTCCCGCAACACGCATGCCTTACAGCGATAACAAAAATTGTCCAAAAAAATCTCATACTCTGTCCCGCTTGAAAAAATCGTCGACGGCTTAATCTCGATCGTCGTTTTGCTCCTCCCACATTTTCCGCACGTCCACGCCCACCTCGTCCCGCAGCGCCTCCTGGATCTGCTCAAAGCAGTCCGCCTCAAATACCAGCTTGTCCATCTCCCGAAGCGCCCGAAGCACGCGCTTTTGCCCAAAGCCAAAAGCCCTGTGCAGCGTCAGGCCGCATCACCTCGCATTTTTTACACACCTGCCGCCCCTCGGGGATCGCCGCCCCGCAGCATACGCAGGTTTCCGCGCCGTTCCACTGCGCCGCCGCCTTTTGCTCCGCCTCCATGATTTCCTCCTGCATGCTCTTGCCCGGCGCGGCCTCCGCCCGGGCCGTCACCTTGTGCCCGCAATCATAGCACAGGATAATGCACACCATGTCCGTCAGGTAGTTCCCCAGCCGCCCGATGTGCAGGCTGCCGCAGGCCGGGCACGCCTTGTTTACGATTATCATTCCGCTTCCACCAGCTTTCTGTTTTTAACCCAGTACCATGTATCCTCCTTGATTTTCTTGCCATCGATGCGCTTGGCCACCACGTTTGGCACGCCGTCCACCCATTCCGTCAAAACGATCCACGAGCCGATTTTCCCACGCGCCTTTCCGCTGTTTCCGGCGGACATCATTACGCAGTTTTTTCCGGTTGTTTCCTGGCTGCTTGTGTCCCCGCTGGCGACCTGGCGGCTCGCGTGCCCGCTGGCAACTTGGCTGCTCTCGCGCCCGCTGGCGGCCTGGCGGCTGCCGTCCCCGCTGGCGGCCTGGATGCTGTTGTTCCCGCTGGCGGACTGGATGCTCCAGCCCCCGCTGGCGGCCTGGATGCTGTTGTTCCCGCTGGCGGACTGGATGCTCCAGCC
>ERZ1035037.158-NODE-158-length-26405-cov-17.121176_pt1 | contig 26405 bp, 30 predicted proteins | sample MGYA00520618_ERZ1035037 | MGnify/ENA primary metagenome ERZ1035037 (study PRJEB33766, sample SAMN09781741) | gut metagenome | biome: gut microbiome | host: Homo sapiens | place: Madagascar | study: EMG produced TPA metagenomics assembly of the PRJNA485056 data...
TTATTATGTATTAAAAATGAAAAAATGAGTGTTGACAGAAAGATTAACTTTTGGAAAGCAGTTGTAAAAATATTTGCATTACTTATAATTGTAGTAATACTATCATTTGGGCACATGCATAATAAAAATAAGAAACTAGAAGAACAAGTTGCTACAATAAATGCTTCAATAGAAAGTAATAGTGAAGCACCAAAACAATCAAAAGAACAAATTGCGAAAGCTACAGAAGAAGCAAAGAAAGAAGTTGAAAAAGTTGTAGCTAGAAAATCTACAACGACAACAACAAATAATACAAGTACAAATACAAATGTTAGTAATACATTAAAGGATGCTAAAAATACAGAATTCTTTGGAAGCGATTCAATTAAAGTTAAGTTAGGTAAAGTTGACCCAGCTTACTATACAAGAAAAGGATACTGTAGATATAAAGATAAAGAAGGTAATGTAAAAGTTGACATAGTATGCTTATATGGTATAGGAGAATTCTCATCTAGTCCTAATTCAGGAACTAGATATGTTAAGAATGTAACTGACTATGTAAAATCTAGAGATGTAGAAATGTATAACAAATATTTCAAAGATGTAAATGCACCTGGAACAACTACATTTACAACAGGATGGCAAGATGCTGCATCAGATGAAAAAGATAAATTTTTACAATATCAATTCGAATATTTATATATCAATTATGTAAATCCAACAATGGATGCATTAGTTGATAAATATGGAATAGATAAAAATAATGACGGAATAAAAGAATTTGTATTCAGTACATCTGTACAATATGGATACAAAGGAACAATGGCTATATTTGAAAAAGCTGGTATAAAGAAAGGTATGTCAGCAAAAGAAATAGTTAAGAAAGTGCAAGATGAAAAATATAATTCTGTAGGTGTTTATACATATACAGAAGAATATAAATACGATAAATATGACAGAAAGAATGTAAAAGAAGAAATAACTAAAGAGACTGAATTATTTATCGCAAAATTATAATTAATTTAAGTCGTTGAGGGAGCGACTATAAATCTCCCTCTTATAAAACTATAATATTTTTTAGGGGGTAATATTATTATGAAAATGGATAGAGAAGTAAGAAGAAGTTTTGAAAGAAAGAATTTAGAGAGAGCAGCTAAAAAAGCTGCAGTTGTTGGATTAACTACATTAGTATTAAGCACAAGTGGAATACAAGCAAGTGCTGCATCAAGATATGACAATTCAAATTATAGAGGTATAGGTTATATATCTAAAGTTGAAGAAGTTAGTGAATTAGGTAACGGTGGATATATATCTACTGGTGCTGGTGACTACGGCGGAGTTTCATATGGTATATACCAATTCTCTACTACAACTGGTAGTGCAAGAGATTTTATAAAATGGACTAGAAATAATGACCAAGAAGTTTATAAATATTTCAAAGCTGAAGGAAATCCAAGACCTTCAACAGCTGCATTTAATAGAGCTTGGAAAAAAGCTTATAAAGAATTAGGTACTAAGTTTGAAAAATCTCAATATAATTTTGCATCTGGATACTTAATAAAACCAGCATATAAAAGAGTAAAAGATAGATTTGGAATAGATTTGAAAAAATCTAGAGCTAGAGAAGAATACTTAATAAGTACAGCAGTACAATTTGGACCAGGTGGTATATGTAATCTATTTGAAGAAGTTCAAAATAGAGGTATAAAATTAGATGATAATATGGACGATAGTAAATTATTATCTATAATGTGTAATCATAAACGTGATACAGTAGCTTATCATTTTAGAAGTTCTAGTTCTAAAGTTAAAGCTGCTGCTAGACAAAGATTCATAAGAGAAAAGAAAGAGTTATTAAAAATAGCTAAAGAAGAATCTGGTAAAACTTTAGATGATGTAAAAGCAACAAATACTAGTACAGCTAAAGCTAGTTCTTCAAAAGAAGAAACTAATGATGTATCAACACAAGAATTTGATGACGTAATAGAAGTTGATGACAAAAATATAGAAAAAGAATATGATAAAGTTGAAAAAGAACTTGATGAAATAAACGATACTATATCTAATGAAACTCAAGACAATACTGAATCTAAAGACGAAGAAGATAAATCAACTACAGAAGATGAAACTTCTAAAGAAGAAACAACTGACGAAGAAACTTCAAAAGACGAATCAGCTAAAGAAGATAAATCTGAAGAAAAAGATAATACTGTAGAAGAAGATACAGAATCTGATACTAAAGAAGAATCTAAAGATGAAGATAAACAAGAAACAACTGAAAATGATTCATCTTTAGATAATACATTATTCGTTGGTGATTCTCATATGAAAGGTGCAGAATCAACAATAAAAAATAATTATGACAATTCTCAAGTAAAAGCAACAGTAGGTGCATCTGCATATGTTTACTTACATGACACTAAATTCTTTGGAGAAAAATTAATAAATTCTCTACCAGAAGATAGTGATGATATACATCAAGTAGTAGTATCATTAGGTGTTAATAATATAACTGGTGCTACAAATGAATCTGATGTAATAAAAGTATTAGAAAAATTACAAGCTAAATATCCAGGAAAACCAATAAGATTTATGTTAGTAAATCATGTTGGTGATAAATATACTGAAGCTAGTGTATCAAAAACAAATAAATTAATAGACAATTTAAATAAAACTATATCTAACTACGCTAAAGAACATGAAAACGTATCTGTTATAGATGCTAGTAAAGGTTTAGAAACTAATGGTAAACTTACTAGCACTAATGATGGATTACATGTAAATAATAATAAGAAATTATTAAATAATATAGAAAAAGCTGTAGAAGAAAAACAAGATAAAACAACTTTAGAAGAAGCACCTGACCAAGTTAAAACTACTGATGAATTTGATTCAATAGTTGATAAAGACACAACTAAAGATATAGAAGAACCAGATAAAGCTACAGAAGAAGACAATGATAAACAAGAATCTTCTAAAGAAGACAAACAAGAATCAACTGAAAAAGAAACAACTGACGAAGAAACTTCAAAAGACGAATCAGTTAAAGAAGATACAGAATCTGATACTAAAGAAGAATCTAAAGATGAAGATAAATCAACTGAATCAGAAAAAGAATCTTCTAAAGAAGAAACAACTACAGAAGACAATACTGTAGAAGAAGACAATGATAAAGAAACTTCAAAAGATGAATCAACTAAAGAAGATAAATCTGAAGAAAAAGACTATGATACTAAAGAAGAATCTTCAGTTAAAGAAGATAAACAAGAATCAGCTTCTGAAGAAACTAAAGATAATACAGAAAAAGAATCTTCTAAAGAAGATAATACTGTAGAAGAAGATAAAGAATCTGATACTAAAGAAGAATCAACTAAAGAAGACAAAACAGAAGAAAAAGCTGTAGAAGAAAAACAAGAATCTTCTAAAGAAGAAACTCCAGTTAAAGAAAATAAATCAACTGAATCAGAAAAAGAATCAGTTGACAAAGTTGAAGAAAAAGACAATACAGTAAAAGAAACTAAAGAAGAAACTCCAGTTAAAGAAGACAAACAAGAATCAACTGAAAAAGAATCTTCTAAAGACGAATCAGCTAAAGAAAATAAAGTTGAAGAAAAAGCTGTAGAACAAAAACAAGAATCTTCTAAAGAAAAAGAACAACCAGTTCAAGAAGAAAAAACTACAGAAAAACAAGAAACTACAACTGAAGATAATAGTAAACAAGAAGACAATAGTACAGAACAATCTTCTGACACATTAAATGAATTACAATCAAGATTATCTAATAACTTATTTGGAAAATTAATGAGTTAATATATTACAAAGGCTAGGGTAAAACCTAGTCTTTTTTTTATAATAAAATTAAGGGGGTATATATTATGAAATTAGGTATAAAAATAATAGGAGCAGCAGTAATAATAGGAGTTATTTCTATAGGTTCAATAACAGTATATAATAAACTTAATCCTAAAGAACCAATGCCAGAAATAGTAGCAGATTCAGATAATAAAGCTACTGTTAAATCTACACAAAAATTAGATGGAATTATAAAAAGAGAAGTTTCAGGAAAGATGATAGTTACAGAAAACGTAGTCCATATAATTCACAAAGCTGAATATACAGAAATAATTCCTGTTGGAATGTATGGAGAACCTATTAAAGCAAAAGCAATAGTGACTAAATATGGTGAAGCTGATGTACAGTATAACTATGTCGTTGATTTAGATAAAACTGAAATAGAAGAAACTGATACTGAAGTTAATATAAAATTAGAAAAACCATACTTAGATGAAAAATCAGTTAAGATAAAACCAGATTCATTTAAACTAGATAAAAGCAAATCTAGTATAAATGTAGTTGGTAAGATAAAAATATCAAGTGAGATATTAACTAATAAAGCTGAAACATTAGACGGTAGAGCTTCAAGAACTTTAATGAATGAAATACCTAAGAAAGCTATTGAAGAATTAAAGAAAGATAAAAATAGTGGAGATAAAATATCATTAGAAAACGCTCAAAATAAATTAACTAAGAAACTATCTAAAATAAATACAGATAAGAAAATAATTATAAGTTATAAATAGGAGGTATATAATATGATAGTAGGAATAGAAGATTTAAAAGGAAAAGTTATAGGAAGCATAGTTTGTGATAAAAATGGGCAATTTATAAAATTTATAACTGAAGATGGTTATCAATATTGTATGAAACATATACAAGATGAAAATGAAATATGTCATATAGATAACATAGATGGGAAATTTGAGAATCTAATATTTAAAGAAGTAGTAGATTGTGAATGTAGAAAAGAGTCAAATGTAAATAATACAGTATTATATACAGATTTTAAAATAGATGTAGATAACGCATATGTTACAATAGAATGGTATTCAAGTGGTGAAAGTTATTATAATAAAGATATTGTTATAGATAAAACTAGAAGTCCTAGAGGATATGATGAAATAAATGTATATAAAATAGCACATAATCATATAAAAAATATAGATAACTGTATGGAATATTTAGAAGAGCAAATATCTATTCTAATTGGAAAAGGAGTAGAAATGTCATATTGTATAGATGATGAAGTAAATAGAACACTAGCGAATAGATATAATTGTAGAAGTCTTGTATTGAAAAAATACTATGATACCTTATGTAAAATTAAAGAAGAACTACAAGATGATTTTAGATTAATTAAAAAGCATAATGAATTTTTGACAAATGCTAATAGAGACTTTACTGTATTACAAGAATACGATTTATGCGAACGATCAGATGTTATTAATGAAAAAATGAGCAATTTATATAATATGCTAGTTGTTCATACTAGATAAAATTGTAAAAGTCAAATCCTTCAATTATATATTATAAATATGAATAATAATAAATAATATAAGGAGGACTTTGATATGTTAGATATTAAATTAAGTGATGTGTTAGACGCTATATTAGATGGAGGATATGACATAGATAGTTTAGACTTTTTAGATTCTTTAGATTTAGATGATGGAGGTGATGTTTTATAGTTTTAAAAAGTAAAGAGAGTGATTGAAAAATTGCTTTCTTTATTTTTTGCAATAAAAATACAAAGGGGGAAAATTTAATGATTTATTTAGCTTTAGTAGTATTATTTATTTTAGAGGTAATATCAATTAATAATATATTTGAAAAGCCTCATAGAATAGCATGGATATTTTTATCTGTTCTATTCTATATTGGTATTAGTGAGTATGTGTATATAATATTATATACAATGCCAATATTTTGATAAACAGAGAAGTAGGGATTTCTCCCTACTTCTTTTTTTGCCGTTTATCTACGCTATTTTTTTTCAACATATAATTAAAGATTATATAAGAAAGAGGGGTGAAAGATTTTGTCATTATATGGTAACCCTGAAGGAATGGTGGGCTATAATGAATTAAGTCCTTATGTACAATCGCTCTTAAGTGGAGCAAGTATTGATGCTGGTATTTATATTGATCGTTCATATTTTATATTAACCCAATATAATGATAGAGTTACAGTTAATTTGAATACATTTAATCCAGCTACAGATGAATTATTAGTATTTAAAAATGGATTGTTTATGACATTAGGATATGAGTATCAGTTTAATAATACTGATAAAACAATATCTCCTTTGAATGGTGAAACATGGGATGGTTCTGAAACCAAACCAATAATCTTTGATTTCATAGGCTTGGAAAAGACTACTGGAGGTGGTGGTGACTCTGGTGGAGGATTTGATTTTGTTAAACTTAAAATTAAAGAATCAGAATGGATACAAGAAAATGATATGTATTATAAGATTGTAACTCACAATCTTGATTCAACTTCCTTAATTTTATCTGCTGTCAACTCAGATACTAAGAAATCGCTACAAGAGATATATACTATAATTGATGAAAATACATTAAAACTATATAATGATAGTAAAATAAATCTATCATTAACAATTATAGATGTAGATTCAGTAAAACCTGGTGGTTCTTCAAGTTCAAAAACTTTAAACGTATCTAACTTTACATTTGATAATGAATTAAATATGTATAAAGCAACAGTAAATCATAATTTAGATGGAGAAGATCTATTAATAGGGGCTATTGATAGTAGTACTAAGAATTCGGTTCATATTGCTTATGACGTAGTGGATTCTAATTCTATTATATTATATAATACTGATAGCATTACATTAAAATTATCAATACTTTCAATAAAGTAGAAGGGAGGAAATTATGAGTGATATAAAAAAGAAAAAAAGAGATTTTCAACCTTTGCCAATTCAATGGCAACCTGATAAAGTTTTAGATCAACTTTTCAATGATGAAGAAGGTGGAAGTAGTGAAGCTATAGATGAATTAAAAAAATCTTTAGCTCAAGTAGCTTTTAGTGGATCATACAATGATTTAAAAGACACTCCTATTAAACAAGATGGGACTTATGATGATACCCAAATAAAAGCAGAGTTATCAACATTAAAAGAAAAAGTTGAAGCTATAAATCTTTCTGATTATATTAAAAAATCAGAAATTGAAGAAGCTACATCAGAAGAGATATTAGCCATCTATAATGGTTAATTATAAAAATTTTTAATTTCTAGGAGGTAATACAAATGGCTAAATATATTACAGTCGACGCTTTAAAAGGAACTTTAGAAAAAATAAAAGCAGATATAAGTGCTATATCTACTGATGGTTTTGTAACTACTGAAGCTTTAACAACAGCTTTAGAAGGTTACTTAAAAGAAATACCAGCAGAATATGTAACAGAAGATGAATTAACTGCTAAAGGTTATTTAACTGCTGTACCAGCAGAATATGTTACAGAAGAAGAATTAACTGCTAAAGGATATTTAACTGCTGTACCTGAAGCTACTTCTGAAGAAGTATTAGCTATATATAATGGAACAGCTCAAGCACAAGGATAAAATTTTAATTTGAGGGGGTTTAAGATATGAGTCAAAAAACATATTTAACCCTAGATTCTATTAATGCTCTTATTACACAAATTAAAAAAGACATAGAAAAAGCTAGTGCCAATGGTGGCACTAGCGGTGCTGCTTATGATGATACATTAATAAAATCTAGATTGACTAAATTAGAACAATATGTAAAAGATTTAAATCCATGGGGTGAATATGAATGGATAACTCCAGAAATAAAACAAGCAGGTATAAGTTCAGATGTATATATAAAAGGTACTAAATTTCAAGAAGAATATCAAGCAAATGAAGAAAAACTTTGGGATGATATGGAAGCAGATAAGTTTGAACTTTATGTTGTTAGACAAGTTGATAATCCAAAAGGAGATAATAGATATGATACTTTAATTCCAAGAGAGGGTTCTCCAGTTCAAAAACATGGTTCCGAATTAAAGAAAGTTTGTAAATATAATAACGTTGAAAAATTGAATTGGAATTATGATGGTACAGATAATCTACAATTATCAACTTCAGGGGATTCAGGATATACATTTGTAATGTTAAAAAGAAGAGCATAGTTGGAGGTGGTATAAATGGCAGTAACACTAACAAGTGAAGAACTAATCCAACAAGCCAAATTACTTTCAACTAAAACAAATAATGCTACAAATCCTAATATGAAATATAGTACTATGCTTACAAGAAATACAGCTTTAAATCCAGATTATTTTTCAGCTGCACAATCTTCTATAGTAAATGCTATGAATCTTATATATAAAAATAATTTAAATACAGATGAAAAAGTTAATACATTTGGAAATAAAATATCAGATACAATAGGAGATACCAGTAATAAAGAAATAGCTGAAAAATTTGAAAATTTAAAAGCATTAATGGGAAGTAGTACAATCATAGAAGGATTAGAAGACTTATATAAAAATAAACTTGTGGTTAAAGATAATCTAACTGAAACAGTTAAAACTATAGTTGGCGAGCAAACTCAATCTATAGTTGAACAAAAAGTTGATGAAAAATTATCTTGGACTGATAATGTTGAACAATAGGGAGGTGCTTTAATGGGTATAGCATATGAGCAATTAAATGATTATCTTCAAAGTATTATTCCTATTAAAACTTTAACTGGAAGTATACCTGCATCTTCGTGGGTAAAAGTTGAAGATGAAAATTTATATAAATATAGTATAGATGTATCAAGTGAAAATATCACTTCCCATTCTAAAATAGATTTAGATTTGAGAATTAAATCTGATTCGCTTAATGAAATTATGTTTGATTCAGAATTAGTAAACAATTCTATAAATATCTATATAGATGAAGTTCTTGATTATGAATATACTATAAAATTGTTTTAAAATTTAATAGCAGATGAGCCAAAAACTCATCTGCTATTTATACGATTATATATAGAAAGGAGGAATATAAATAAATTTTATGTCCTTATAATAATGTTAATTTATAATAGCATAACTCTTGATAAAGGAGAGTGATTTTTATGGCAATACCATCTTTCTTAAAAAAAGAGGGAGACAAATTATTATTTAACGGAGAAGGACAATTTATTTTTTATGTTCCTGAGATATATTTCGATAGATCGTATGCTGTTTCTATAGGTGATATGGTTAGTTTAATAGGAGTATTAGATTATACTATATTAGATAAAAATGGTAAAAATAATGGATTACATTTATTTAGATTCCCAGCTGTGTTTATAACTAGACCAATAGAAATGGAAAAGATTAAAGATGTAAATCTAACTAAATATACACCAAGACAAGATTATAGATTGTTGAAGTATAATAAAGGTGATGAAATAATGGTATCAACTAAAGTTCCAGAATTAGTTGATAATGCCGAATTATTCTATCAAATGTTTACATCTGGTAAGATACCTACTACAATACCATATAATAAATTACATGAATACTTCCCAGAAAATATGAAACTTGGTGGTAAAAGTTATGGTGTAAATATACAATTATTTGGAATGATAGTAAGTGAAATGTGTAGAGATCCAAAAGATTTAACTAGATTATTTAGACATACAGATATGAAAAATATGACAGCTTATCAACCAATATCAATTAAAGATGTACCTAAACAGACATCTCCATTTGCTGCAGTTACTAGTGAAAACTGGAATGAATCTATGATAAACGCAATAATAAATAAAGATGCTGCTTATTCACCTATGGAATCATTATTCGTTGATTAGAAAAAATAACATAAGAATAAAATTATATTTAGATTAAAGGAGGTAATTTTCAATGGCTACAAGAGCATATCCACATTCAGAGTTTATATGGCATGATCAATCACAAATTCAAGCTATAGAAGACGTTAATATATCTAAACCGAATATATTATTAGCATTCGTGGGTCCTAAAGGTCCAGAAGAAATATTAAAAACAGATTATACTGACTGGCATAAATATTATGGTAATAATGTAAGTTACCAAAAATATGGTCAACCATTATTACAAGCTGCTTCTATAGTAGATGCTGGAGGTATAGTATATAGTAAAAGAATTGTTGCAGAAGATGCAACATTAGCAAACGTTTGTATAACTGCTACACTTACAGAAGGAGCAGAAGAACAAAAAACAAATGCTAAAGGACAATTAATGTTCAAAAATAAAACTGATGGAAATGAAGTAACTGAAGCTCAAAAAGATGCTTTAATAGCTGCTGCTGAAGCAGATGGTACAACTCCACCAGAATTTGAAGCTATAAAAATTAAACCAGCTGTAATTAAATACGAAGCTAAAAACTTTGATAATTGTAAAACAATGAAAGAATTACAAGCTGCAGCAGATAAACTTAAAACTGAAACTGTATTTCCATTATTTATAATAGCAGATATAGGTAGAGGTAAATCAGCTAAATCTATAACAATAGTTCCAGAATATACTAGTAGTAAAACTAGAGGATATATGAGATATACATTAAACACTATAGAAAATTCTAAAGAAATAGAATCTATAAGTGTGTGTATAAATCATAATATAATAGAAAATAAAGTAAATAGATCTTTATATACAGCTTGTCAACAAGATTCTTATAATCTTCAAGCTCAAGTATTCTATGATTACTATGATTTATTTATAGAAAAATTATCTGAAATGTCAGGTAATAGTACTAAATATTGTAATACTCATGACTTACTATATGGTGTTACAGTAAAACAAAGTGCATTGGATAAAATAAAAGTTGATTCAGATTCTGTTAATTTTGGTTCTGTATTTGGTATAGAATTAAAAGGTGGATCTGATGGTTCATTCTCTGATGCTCCATTTGGAACTCCAGAATGTGATGAACAATTATTAAAATTCTATTCTGGTGAACTAGATCAATCAATATATGATTTAGATAACTTTAAATTTGACGTATTAATGGATGCAAATTATCCTCAAGATGTTAAAAGAGCAATAGAAAATCTTGCTGCATTTAGACAAGATTGTATATTTATGGAAGATGCTGGTATAGAAGGATTAACTACTATGGAAGATGTACTTGTTAGTATGGACAACGTATTTAAATCTCCATTTGTTATGCTTTATCCAATATACTATGATGTAATAGACCCTTATAGTGGTAAACAAGTAACTGTTACTGCTACATATTCTTTAAGTAAATTATTAATACCACAATTTGCAAATAATATAAGATATAAACCAATGTGTGGTGAATTAAATGGATTTACTATAGACGAAGCTGTAGAAAATACAGAAAACTTTGTTCCTAGAATATTACCATCTCCATATGGTAATCAAAAAGAAGAATTAGCTGAAGCAAGAATAAATCATTTAGGAAAATATGATGGTGTATTATGCTTCGAATCAGTATGGACTACTCAAGAAGAATATACTCAATTATCTTATGGTAACAACGTAATGGCTATCCAAGAAGTTGTTAAAGAAATAAGAGATTACTGTCCAGCTAATAGATTTAGTATGTTATATGGAAGTAGTTTACAAACTTATAAAGATGATGTAAATGATATATTAACTAAACACAAAAATAAATTTATATCATTATCTATGGAATATACTAATGACCCTAATTATGAAGCAAATAAAATTTATGCTGCTAAATTACAATTCCAATGCATGAACTTTAATATTGCTGAATTATTCGATATATATGTAGTATAGAAAGGAAGGAGTGAAGCGAAATGGCAAAAAGTTCAAATACTAATTCAAGTAAATTAGGTTATGAAGTTGGTATGAAACAAGCTAGACAAATATCAACTATGCTTAGAGGTGTTCCTGATTTCTCTAATGCTGCTCAATTCAACCAATACGAAACTGGTTATCAATTCGTTATTGTTTGTAAAGTTCCTGTATTTATAGCAAGACTAGCAGAAAAAGATGCTACTACATCTGATGGTACACCTGTAAAAACTTTATTAAATAACTTTGTTATTACAGTAGAACAAGAATCTAGAGGTATGTCAGGATTCGAAGATATGTCAGCAGAAACAATGGAAATAACTGATGGTATATCTACATTAAATATGATAAATAAAGTAACTCAACAATCTGCATCTACATTCAGTATGAGTTTCTTTGAAAAATCTGGTACTCCAATAATCAAATTCCTTGATTATTATCTAAGAGGATTAAAAGATCCTAGAACTCAAGCTAAAACTTATAATGGAGCTCTAGATAAAGGATGGATATTAACTCCAGGATTTGAAAAAGAAGTATTCACTCTAATGTATATCAATACTGATAATACTATGAGAAAAATAGAAAAAGCTTACTTAATAGTAAACGGTCAACCTAATAAATCAGAAAAATCTGCATATGAAGCACAAAAAGGTGATATAGCTAATAAAGAAATAACTGTTGAATTTAATGGATTCCCTATTGAAGGTAAACAAGTTGATAAATTAGCTATGGATATGCTTGAATACTTATATACTAGAACTGATGAACAAAAAGTATTATTACAATCTAATGATTATGATTACTTCATGGTAAATCAAGAAACTAGAGGATTTGGTATTGAAGGTGTAAATATGCAAGCTAGCGTTCCTACAACTAATACAGATGATTTAGGAACTACTTTATCAAATTCAACAAAAGCATAAAAAATAAGAAGCTATACTCTAAAAGAGTATAGCTTTTTTTATTCTTCATTACCTTCAGATTCTTTTTCAGCAGTATATTCCATTTCTGTAGTTTTATACATATTTTTAATCATATCTATATCTACATATCCTTTCATATAATGCTCTACTAATTTCATTCTAAATTTTTGTCTTAAATCAGGGTCTGCATTTTCACTAACTTGCATACTTAATATTAATTCTACTTGTTCATTTACAGTAGAGAATAATTGGTTATTATTAAGCATTTGTAGGAAGTTAGGTGGTGGTAACATAACATATAATTTTGTTGGAACTTGATTATCTTCATTAATAAACTCATTATTATAAAGTATTGTAACTATTCTTGATAATAATTTTTGTACAATAGCCTGTCTTTTAAATGATTTTCTTAAAAATTTACTACTAGACATTGTAAGTCTTACAGCATAGTCAGTCATTTTTCTAGATTGTACATAATCATATGGAACATCTGTAGCATTTACAGCCATTTCTTGCATCATTTCCATAAGATCTGTTTTTGTTTCTATATTTTGACCTTCCATAACTTGGAAATCTATTGGTGATTCACCACTAGGTCCAACAGGTATTATAACATCATTGAATCTACCAGTTATATTTAACATAGTTTTCATTGAAGTTAATTCTCTTGCACCCATATTACTTTTCTTTAATTGGCTTATAGTATTTAATAATACTTGAGATATATTTGTATCAACGTTATTTTTAACATTATACATTCTTTTATCTTGAGATCTAGTTAAGTTTCCTATAGTATCATTTAGATATAAGTATACCCATATTTTTGCTGGTAATAAAGCTCTAGATAAATCAGATATACCACGAAGAGTTTTAGGATCTTTTTCGAAACAATAATGCACCATATTTTCAGGAGGTATAAATGTAACTTTTATTTTATTTATAGCACTACCAGGGGCAAACATTTCATTATGTTTTAATATGATATATATTTCTTCTTTTAAATCTTGATGACTGTTTATAAAATTACTATCAATATACTTAGATATATTTGCAGATAATGATTTTAAAAGTTTATTTCTTTTTTCTTCTTGTATTCTATTTTGTTCTACTTTCATAGCTTTATTAGTACCATAAAGCATTACTTGTTCTCCTTGAAGAAATAATTCACTTTCGCATTCTATATAATAATATCCTAATACCATTTCATCTATATGAGATATTATTATATTTTCTCTTGGAAGTTTCTTTATAATAGAACCATTGACTTTTAAATTATTAGTTTTAGTTTCTTTTTCTTCTGCATCAATTAATCTTTCTTGTCCTAATCCTTCAAATTCTAAAGAATCAGGAACTAGTTTTTTAGCCATTGTAGTTTTCTTAGTTTTAGTTTTAATTCTTTCAACGTTTTCTCTTTCCATTATTACTGACTCTATAGAACCACAAGTATTCATTTCTATGAATAGATTAGAGTTTTCATTTATAGTATCTATTGGTTCAAGATGATTAAGTCTCATAAATTCATTTATGTTTACTGATTCACATATAATATTCTCACTCTTATATTCTTTAGCATATGTTTCATTAGTCATTTCAGGATTATTTAAACTAGGTTTATTTTTAATTAATTTAAATAAAGCATCTTTATATGAATCAATATAGATAAATTGCTCACCATATTTAGATGCCATATCATAACAATATTCAGATAATTCAAGTAAATCATATCTTTCTTTCAATTGTTTTATATTCTTATTGAATGACTCATTTACTTCAATACTATCTTGGTCAGTTACTATATTTAAATAATCTCTTGAAAAGTTATCTGCTGATAATACATTATCTTTCTTAGCATCTAATGCATCTTCAAGCATAGGCATATACATAAGTATTTGATCTACTTCATCATCAAAGTCTTTTAATTTCTTATTTTCACTAAAGTCATTTATAATATTTTGAGTAAAAGTCTTATCCTCAAATATATCAATTAAAGAAGTTAAATTATCATCTCTTTTATCAAGAGTAGAAGTAAATAATTTTGAAAGATTACTATCACCATTATTATCATAATTAGATGTCATCAGCCTATCAAGACTTTTATTAAAATCATCTTTAACATTATTTAGATCCCTATTGTTTATTGGAGTAGTCATATAAGTATTCTTATATAATGAATCCATTCCATATCCGACGTTGTTTACAATATTCTGAATTATTTTACTACGTTTTTTATCACCACTATTACTAACTGGTGTTTTACTTTTAGCCAAACTAACCACCTCCATATTAAATTTATTTGTATGTTGATTTGACAAAAAATAAATCCCATATGGAAACCATATGGGATTTACTTAAACTAGATATTTAAACAATAAGTATACACACTTATTGTTTGTTTAGGTTTTACTATATTATATATCCATATTGATACATTCTTACTCATGCTATATATATTTAATCCAACTTTATCAGATTTATTTATTGGTAACATAGATCCATGCATTATCATCATATGATTTCTATCTATTTTGACTGTTGTTTTTTCAGCTGATTTACAAGCATCATAACTTACCAAATATGGTCTAACGTCATCTAACTGTATCTCTATCATGCTATTAGCTATATTATTGATAAATTGATAAAATTTATTATTAAATGTATATAATTGGAATCCATTGTTTATATCTACACATATATTCTCATAAATGATTTTATTATTATAAACATCTATATCTATCATTGGATTGTTTTCTGATTTAATATGTCTTAAAAATAGTGCCATATCTTTGTGTATAAAAGTTAATTCTCTTAATCCTAGTTCATTCATATATTGAACTATTTCCATAGGATTCTTTACTTCTAATTTTTTAAATACTGAATAATCTTCATTTGCACCCAGTATCATAGAATTTGGTGCAATATACACTCTGTTACTTTTAAGACTTTTTACTGCCTCAAATAAATTGATTAAAGCTAATTTTTTATTCATAATAAAATCCTCCTAAAATTATATATATTTTAATACATTGTTTGTATCATGGTTATAATATATAATTCTATTGTGTTTTAATGAAATAACATAAAAATAAAATAAATTATATATAGAATATAATAAAAGGAGGAAACTATAATGGGAATATATTCAAGTAATTTTAATGAAGGATTTGCAGATGAATTAAATTCAACTGAAGAAGAATTAGTTGAAGCTACAGTAGCTGCTGCGTTTTATGATGATTTAAGTAAAATGACTCATGAACAAAGACAAATGTTTTTAAATTCAGAAGAGTTTAAAGCTCTAGATGAAGGTGGTTCTTTAACAGGTTCCATAGGAAGAAATACAATAGTAAAATTAAATAAAACAGATGATATGGAAAGACGTATAGGTCAAGCTGCATTAAATATAGCTAGAGATAGAAATGATAGTTTATGGATAAGACTACAAAAGAATAGAGTTCAAGAAAGAAAACTATTAAATCAAATAAACAAGAAATATGGTGCTAAAGCAGAAAGAGTTGCTAAACAAGCACAAAAACAATATCTTAAAACTCATAAGATAGCTGTAGGATTCATGAGAAAATAATTAATCACGGTAGTCTTAAGTGACTACCGTGTATTTTTACTTTTAATCATATATTATAACTTTGTAATAAATAATATATTAGGAGGTAATGTTATGATAGTAGAAAGATTAAATAAGAGTAGATATGATGGAAGTTTTGATTTATACTTTTATCTTCTTACAGAGTATAAAAAGAAACATGGTAATTGTGATGTTCCACAAAATTATGAAATGCTTGGTTGCAGATTAGGGACATTTGTAAATTATCAAAGAAATGCGTATAGAAATAGAAAGCTAAAGATAACTCAAGAAAGAGTTGATAAACTTAATTCAATCGGATTCGATTGGAAAAGTAAATGTGAAATAAGAAATGAAAGAAGTGAAAAGAAATGGAGAAGTTATGTCAATTATCTTAAAAGATATAAAAAGAAATATGGTGACTTACTTATTCCATATAATTATGAAACTGGAGGAGGATTTAAATTAGGTCAATTAGTTATGGCTTTAAGAAATTCATATAATGGATATGGCAATTATAAATTAACAGAAGAAAGAATAAAAGAGTTAGATGAACTTGGATTCATCTGGGATGCACAAAAATACAGAAAAGATAACAATATTAAATAAAGATAATTGGGAGGAAATGTTATATGATATTAGAAAACTATTGGATTTATAGAGAGTTAGCAGAAACAGGTAGAATGACAATTCATACTTGTGATATTAATAAAGATAATTGGGAACAGCATGAAAAAGCTGTTTTCAATATTATGCTTGATACTATCGAATTAGAAGAATCAAGACAAATGTTTACAAGAGTAGTATTTGATGATGGTGATTCAGTTGAATTATCATTATATGATTATTGGTTAAATTTAGTATTCTGGTATATGCAAGTTGCAATAGGTAAATCTATTAAACCAGAACATCTATTCTTTGAAGAAACAATTACAATTAAAACATTACAGTCTTATATCAATCAATTCTTTGTATTGGTAAACAGAAAATATATAGATATAAAATATATGAATAATGTAATTGACACATCAATGTTTAACTTTGTAAAAATAAATGCATTTGCAATGTATTTAGCTAATACAATCAATATTTCAGATTTCTTAGCACTTATGTCTATCAATCAAGAAACATGGGATATAATTCATACAGATTTATCAAATGTTCCATTAGCTGATGTTAAGAAAGCTGGTATGGAAGCGATGAATAGATTAACAGAAATAATTAAAAATCATCCAGAACATTGTTTATCTAACTTCATAAAATCTGGCGAAGGTTTAAATAAGAAACAAGCAAAAGAAGTTATGGTAAATATAGGTACAAAACCAGATGGACAAGGAGGAATATTCCCATATCAAATAAATACAAATTATTTTATGGGTGGTGTTAAAGAACTTGTTCCATTCTTTATGGAAACATCAGTTGCTAGAATAGCTCAAATAATAATAAATAAGAATGTTGGTAATTCAGGATATTTCTCAAGACTTATAGGATTAAATAATTTAAATTCTAAATTACACGATGATCCTAATTATGTGTGTGATACTCATCCATCAAATTTCCAAAAAATCTATATTGAAAATATTGAACTTGCTAATTCAATGGTAGGACAGTATTATAGATTCGAACCTTATGGAATGGAATATGAAATACAAAAAGATGATAAGAATCTTGTAGGTAAATATATCTATAAGAGAAGTCCAATGACTTGTGCATCAGCTGCAAGAGGTGAAGGAATTTGTTATAGATGTTATGGAGATTTAGCATATGTTACAAAAAATATAAATATAGGAAAGATAGCTGCAGAAATTATTTCAGCTATAATTATACAACGTATGCTTTCAGCTAAGCACTTAATAGAAGCAGAAGTTATTAAGATGGAATGGCAACCAATCTTCTATGAATTATTTGAAAGTAATTATAACTTAATTGAATTAATAGACGATAAAGAACTTAGAGGGTATAAGTTATCAATAAACTTAGCAAATAAATATACAGAAGATGATGATATAGATGAAGTATCAAGTGATATATTTAGTTCATCAACAATGAATGAATATATTAATGAATTTGAAATAATCACACCAGATGGAGAAGTTCATAAAGTGTCAACAACAAACTATGACAATATATATTTAACTCCAGAACTAGAGGGATTCATAGATGAAAATAAAAAGAAAATAGTTGACGATGTATTAACGGTTTCTTTATCTAGTTTACAAGGAATGTCATTATTTGCAGTAAGAATACAAAATAATGACTTAGTAAAAGCATTAGATAAAGTAACTAATATATTAGACAAAACATCTGAAATACAAAAATATGATAAAAATTCAATTCTTCAAAAGTTCTTAATGACTGTACAAGAATGTAATATCAATGTTTCATCAACGCATTGTGAAGTTTTATTAATGAATCAAATAAGAAAGCAATCTGATATAAAAGAAAAACCAGACTGGACAATTGAGAATCAACAAGATTATCAGATATTAGCATTAAAGAAATCATTAGAAACTAATCCTTCTGTGACAATATCTCTTATGTTCCAAGACATAAAGAAAATGTTTACTAATCCATTAACATTTGAAAAGACAGCTCCAGGAATAACTGACTTATTCTTTATGGAACATCCACAAGAATATATGTCTGAAGAATATGTTGAGAAACTTGAAGAAGAGCAAAATAAAGAATTGAAACAAGTTATATATTATAAATGGTAATATAAAAGATAAGAGGTGAAATATCCTCTTATCTTTTTTTTGTAAAACTCAATTCTTTTAATTATATATTATATAAGTGTAATAAAATAATTATATATACTGGAGGTAATAGTTATGAAAAAATTATCAGGTAAAAAATATATGGAAGTTTATACAACTTATATCGGAAGATATGTGACAAAAATATTCGTATCTGATAAAGGAGATGTATATCAAAATGACGGAAATGAACTAGACTTAGAAGGCAAAATGAAATTACTTCAATTAAAATCTCAAGGTTACATACTTGAAGATTAATAAGTAAACCCAGGAGTAATCCTGGGTTTATTTTTTGTATGTTATTAGAAGTAGGAGGGATAAATATATGGAAGAAAATGAAAATTTGTTATCGAGAATATTTAAACAAAATGAATTAATAATATCACAAAATGAAAAAATAATTAAGTTGCTAGAAACAGATAGAATTAAAAATGAATTAATTATAAAAGGTCTTATACGAGATATAAAGATTAATGGAGATGATAATAGTAGAATATATTTACTTAAAGCATTAGGATATTCAAAAGAACAAATAAGTTTATTATCAGCATCGTCATTAAAATATATTACTGATGAAATAATAAATCAATCAAGATTATAATTATATATTATATAAGTGTAATAAAAATAAATTATAGGAGGTAATATTATGAAAAATATAATATTAACACAAATCGTAAAAACTAAACCTGAGGAAGTAACAAAACCATTAGAAGTTAATCCTGATGATATATCTATACGTTCTAAAAATGGTAAAACATATGTTACAAAACATCATCCTATAGAAAGAAGATATATCGTAAAAGAAACTGAAGAAGAGATAAAGGATATTATTGAAAATGCTTATGCTGAATACAAAGAAGAATCTCAACCACCACATTATGACTTCAATAGAGATTTATCAATAATGATAAAAATAACGGATACTAAAGCTGTAGAAATAGCATATAAGTCTGATGAATATGATAGTTTTTATTATAATAATAGATTCTTAGTTATAATAAAAGATAATGTGGTAATAAGAGAAATATCTATAGGCAAAATTATAGATATATCATATATTAAGAATGACGAAGAATAATATGAAAGTTAGAGGTACAAGAAAATAAAGAGCTGTAAGCTCTTTATTTTTTTCTATGTTACTGTGTAAAACTCAATTATTTTGATTATATATTATAAATATGACATAGATATGATATACAATAATTTTAAAAAGGTAAATCATATCTTTAAGATATGATGCTGATGTCTATGTTACTATATAAGATTTCCCATCTTATATAGTCAGCAAGAAAGGGGAATATATTATGAGCACAAGATTCAGTAATAATAGTAAAGTGGTAGAAGCAGTTAAATCATTAGTTTCTAAATGCAACGGAACAGGCGATGTTTCTGTTCTTCCAGAAAGATGTGAAAGATCAGAAGAATTAATAGAACTTGTCAGACATGGTAACCATTATGGTTACGATATCCGCAACTGTGGATTCCAAGGAGTTGAACTAATCCACGGAGATGGATATCTAACAGATATCATAATCCATGACGACTTACTAGTTCTAGATTATAAACTAATCAAACATCTAGAAAAAGAAATAACAGCTAGAGTTAACATGTTACATAGAGTTGCTGAAGAACAAGAAGCTCAGTATTGGGCTGATGTTGAAGCTGGTTTATATGACTAAAAAAGAGAAGACGGAGTTTAATCTCCGTCTTTTTCTTTTGCAATAAAAAAAATATTTTTTTTCGGAGGGAAAGATTATGGTAAAGAATTATGAAGAAGAATTATATAAGAAAGTAATAAAAATAAAAGATGATCTATATTATAGAAAAGAGTTACAAAATGATTTATTGACAAAAATCGTACTATCAGTTTCAGGAGTGTCTCATAAAAGAGATGGTGCTTCTGAAATTAGAGCAGTAAGATATAATTTAGATGACGACTTAGTCTTGTTCTCTGATGGGTTGGAATACCCATTAGAAGATATTATAAACTTCAAAATCGACCTACCAAAAACTTGGTGGTGTATGAATCTAGTGAAGATGGTGTACCATCTTCCTAATTCTAATAAAATAAAGACTAAGTATAAAGATGACCTAAATGGTCCAGATAGTAGTCCTATGTGTAATCTACTTAGGGACTTGACAGCTAGGAAAATAATACAATTTTAAATAAATAAAGGCGAACCCACCATAATACTCGTCTAAATATAAGGGTGGGATGAAAGGAGATATTATGAGTAAATATGTAACATTACATTCAACAGTCACTTCTAGTTCTTTAGCTTTAGCAAAATCTGTAGCCCCTGCACCAGCAGTACCAGCACCAACAGTTTACAGTACGCCTTACACTTCTTTAAGTAAATCACCTCACATTAGCATATTAATCTATACTCTCAAAAAAGGTGCTGCATCATCTATGTTACCACATCTAGTTGGGCACGCTATAGTTCCTCGTGGCAGTTATACTGGCACATATATAGCTTCAACTGTAGTTCCAGCTGGTATGACTATCATAAGCACTACATCATCAGGTTATATAACTTATAGTTACTATGGTGCTTCAGGTGGCTATGGAACTCCAGTTAAAATCAGCGTCTGCACTTCATCAATGAAATTGACAAAATTAATTAAGATGTTGAAAAGCGGGCTGTATACAATGATGTAGGTTATCCTTCCTATTAAAAAAAGGAATTATAAAGGAGGTGATATAATGAATAATACTAAACGGGGATGATTGAAAAATCGTTCCCGTTTTTATTTTTTGGTGATTTTTAATTATTTTTTTGACAATATATTATATAAATGAAGGAGGTATAAATATGATTAGACAAGTTAATGAGCCAGAACCACTTATAATTAATAAGTATAAGGAAGCTACAATTCCTTTACTTGAAAAATCATTTCCAAATCTTAATTGGATGGAATTAGAGGAAGGAGTAGATTATTCAGTAAAAAACAGATTGAAAGATTGGGATTGTGTTATAGACAATAACTATCTTATGCAACAAAAACAAATGACAGGATTACAATTAACAGATTATATTATTAGTAGAGAACCAATTATAACAGCTTATGGTGTTATGTTTAAGAAACATGCTGAAGCAATAAATCCATTATCATTAATGATTTCAGGTTTCTTAGATGACAGGGTGAAAGAGAAAAAAGAAATGTTTAAATATCCAAAAGGTTCAGAGGATTATGAAAAGCATAACTTAATGCAACAATTATATAAAATTGATGCTAATGGAACTTATGGAGCAATAGGACAACATACATGTATATTCTATAACTTATATATTTCAAGTTCAGTAACTACTCAAGCCAGAAGCTTGATATCAGCTGCATCGTTACAATTTGAAATGTTCTTAAATAACAACTGTAAGTTTAATTCATTTAATGAAATGGTAACATTTGTTGGAAATATAATGTCTGAAAAACCTAGAAGAAAATTTAAAGACTATAATATATTAGATGGAAATGTTACAAGAAAAGATTGTTTTATTAAATTAGTAATGACTTGTGGATTTGATTATATTCCTACATATGAAGAAATGGATATACTTTGGAATATGTTAATGAATATGGATCAAGAAGATATTAATAGAGTATATTATAAAAATAATCTTTATGAATTTATGGAAAATTCTTCAATGACAAAAGCAATAGTTACAATCTTACAAGATTTAGAATTACCATTCTTAGATCCAAATACACCACCAGATTGTATAAAACCACAATTAGAAGTATTGTGCGAATTACTAATGGAATATGTGTATTATGATCATCAAATAATAGATAGATTAGATAAATATAATCAAATGTATAGATCAGTATCAGTAATAACAGATACAGATTCATCTATTATATCTTTAGATGGATGGTATAATTATATACTTCAAAAAATATATGGAATAGATATGACAATAAAACATCAAGAAGTAGATGCTATATCTTATTTAGATGTATTAGCTAATGATAAAGATACAGTAGAAGTTCCATATGAAATAGTAGATGAAGAAGAATATTCATTCTATGATGAAGATATGATTGAAACTAAAAGATGTATAGATACAAATAAAGTAATTCCTCAAGATGGATTAAGATATTCTATAATAAATATTATGGCATATTGTTTAGGTATAGTAGCTAATGATTATATGGTAAGATATACTGAAAATTCTCATTCAGCTGCTCCAGATAGAAAATGTAAAATGATATTGAAAAATGAATTCTTATTTAGAAGAGTATTACTTACTTATAATAAAAAGAATTATGCATCTATACAAGAAATACAAGAAGGAAATCAAGTACCAGAAGAAGAAGAATTAGATGTAAAAGGACTTCCAATGAATAAATCTACATTAAATAAAGAAACTAGACGTAGATTAAAAGAAATATTATATGAAGATATATTAAATACACCAGCTATAGATCAAATAAAAGTATTAAAATCTTTAGCTAAATTAGAAAAAGATATATATACTTCATTATCTTCAGGAAGTAAAGATTACTATATTCCTTCTAGAATAAAATCAATGTATTCATATAAAGATCCTGAAACAGTTCAAGGTATAAAAGCTGCAATGGCTTATAATGAACTTAAAGATAGTACTATGGAAGCATTAGATTTAACTCAAATAAATTCTATAGATATAGTTAAGGTTTTAATAAATTCAAAGACAATAGAACCACTTAAAGAAACTAATCCAGAATTATATGAAAAAATAAGTAATTTATTAAAATCATCAACTTTCAAAGGAGAAATAACTTCTTTAGCTATACCAATAAATGAAAAGACACCAGATTGGGTAATTGATTTTATAGATTATAATACCATAGTTTCAAATAATATAGTATTCCCTATAGAATCATTAGGTATATATGAAGGAAAATGTAACTATACTAACGTAATAAAATTGTAAAAATTCACCCATAGCTAAAAAGCTATGGGTGTTTTATTTTTTATATAGTTAATGCTTGGTTAGCATAAGTTATATTTATAGTTGCTGCATATTGAGCAGATGTAGTTACAGTTACAGTATTTTCAGTTGAAGAAAAATCTATAAATAATTTTTCTCCAGCTGCAGTTTTTGCAGTTACATCTATTGCATTTTTACCTTTATTATGAGTTATTGTACAGCTATATAATCCGTCATCATCTAAAGCCCAATTAGTAGTAGCTACAGTAGTAGTTAATGTATCTACTTTAGAAGACCAGTTTTCTGCAGATATTAAATCCAATACAGCTTTATTTGCATGTGTATGTTTAGAATCTGATATACCACCACTTCCACCTAAAGCATCATCTAATTCTGATCTAGTAACATATCCTTTATCATTGTTTAAAAGAGATATATTATTATTTTTATATATAATAGTACTAGGAACACCTTCTATAGCACCCCATTTAACTGGTGTATCCCATTTAGTTATTTTAGCGTCAGTTATTTTATCTAATGCTTTCTTATTAGCATGGTCATGTAATTCAGATTGTAATGCATATCCAGCATTATTTGTAAATGCTCCTAAGTCAGTAGGTTTATTTTTTAATTCATTATAATTACCTGAAGTTGCAACAGAATGTAATCCAGTTATCATTGTAGCTGGATGTGATTCAGGATGGACATAGTAGTTAGCATTAGCAGGTATACCAGCTAATTTAGTATGTTCAGCTGCGGACATTAAACCAGCAGCATCATCAGAAACTACTGTTTTTGGTGCTTTATTTTTTTCTAATCCATCTAATACTGTTTTTGTATTATCTGGTAGATTTTTTAATTTAAGTAAGACATCTCTTTGTTTCATTTATAATTCACTCCTTTATATTTTAATATTTAATAATCAATTCACCAGTATATTTGTCTATTGAATAAATATATAACGAATTTTTATCCAAAACTTTATAAGATACAAATACATCTTCACCTGCTTCTGAATCGACTAATTTTAAATCAATTATATCTTCTTCAGCTAAATTTAGCTTATGAGATATGAAATAATAATATAATCCATCTGTAGATGTAGCCCAAAAAGTTTTATCTATAGCTTCTTTATGAGTACTAATTGATGAGGATTTATTATTTATTTTTTCTACCAAAGATTGGCTTAATTCATTTTCTGTAATTCTTCCCATCATATCACCCCACTAATCAGATTAACCTTGTGCATCTGAATTATCTGAAGTATTGAGTGATACATTTTGTACTGTTTGTTTAATTATTTGGTTAGTACCTACAGCTGTTAAACCGCATAGTATACCTTGCATTACAGCACTAATGTCTATTGTTTCTTTTGTAGCATAACTCATTCCACAACATATTGCCACTCCAGATACTGATAATATTATAGGTATACACCAGTTAGGTATTTTTTTGTGTTTTTTAACTCCAACACCTAAAGCATATAGAAGAACTACTACAATATAATAATCATTGCTAATATACATAGATAGATCCATATCTATGACACCTCCTATCCTTTAGCTACATTTTTAAATACAATAAGGTTAAATAAACAGTCTGGTGCATCTTCAGATGCGAACCATCCATTACTAGACATCATATTTATTGTAGTACCTGAAGAATTTATAGTATAATCATAATCTTCTTCTAAATAAGTACTATTTTTAAATACCATTAATAAATCTTTTGATGCATTAAAATTAAAACTAGTTGGTATTGTTATTGAACTAGTTCCGTATTTTAATGATATTGAACTTTTTAGATATTTTACTGGGCTAGCAGTAACAGTACCGCCACCTCCACCAGAGCCACCTCCACTAGATGCAATTTCTTCTTTGATCAAATTTTTAAGATATTGTATTAATGAGGCACTTAATTCATTTATAGTAATTTTACCTGCCATTAAAAATACACCCCCTTATATAGATATTAATATATTGTTTGATTAAAATATGGGCTAAATCATAACATATATATAAATTAATTTAAGAAAGGGGGTTAATTGTCTTGACTAGCAACTTACAGAAACTTACTAAATCTCTTCAAATTTATACTGATAATAAATCATTTAATAGCGTTATACTTTCAGTAAATACATATGAAGAATTGACAACAAATGAAACATTACAAGCTTATGTTTATGAAGGTATTAAATGCTTTGTAAAATTTGAAAAATGTTATTATAAGTATACTAAAGATGGATGGGAAAAAGATAAATTATATGAATATTCAGAGAATCCACCAAAAGATACTAATATGATATGGTATCCTAAACAACAATCTATAGCTACAACTCCAGAAGAAAAAGTAAATTTTGAAGTTTTATTACGAACAATAGAAAATCTTGAAAGTAAAATAGATTTACTTGAAGCTAGAGTTAAATATTTAGAAGAACATGGATCTTCAGGAGGAGGAAGTAGTGGAGGAGATACTCCAAGTGAGGATATTATAAATACAGCTATAATGATAGATACAAACACTCCTTTATTAATAGATGAGAATACTATATTATTATTTAATAAAAGTAGCTCTTCTAAACCTGAAGAAAGTATTGAAAATGCTTTGATGATTGATAAAACAAATGCATTAAAAATTAATG
>ERZ1035037.159-NODE-159-length-26206-cov-83.273336_pt1 | contig 26206 bp, 45 predicted proteins | sample MGYA00520618_ERZ1035037 | MGnify/ENA primary metagenome ERZ1035037 (study PRJEB33766, sample SAMN09781741) | gut metagenome | biome: gut microbiome | host: Homo sapiens | place: Madagascar | study: EMG produced TPA metagenomics assembly of the PRJNA485056 data...
GGGCGTTCCAGCGGGCGGCGGGGCTGACGATTGACGGAGATTATGGCCCGAAGACCCACAAAGCCCTGGCGGCAGCGCTGGAAGCCGCCCGGAATCCTGACCGGGCCGGGGACACGGTGGAGATCGACGGCGGGCAGTGCTACGTGCGGGATGCGCCCAACACCAGCGGCGTAATCATGGGCGTGGCGGCCCGGGGCAGCACGTGGCCCTACGCCGGGGAGACGGCGGAGAACGGGTGGTTGAAGATCCAGTGGAGCGGCGGAGCCGGATGGGTGTCCGGGAAGTACGGGCGACGGATGTAAGGGAGGGCCAAGGCTCTCCCGAAATACGCAAAACGTTATGAGGTGAACGGATTGGGAAACATTACGATTTCGCAGGCCTGGGTGTGGTTGGTGGGGGCAATGACGGCAATTTTGACCGTTGACAAATGCGTCGGAATCCTACAAAAGTGGCTGAAACCCAAAAAGGACAAGGCATTGGAGGGGCGCATGGATGAGATGGATCAGTTTCAGGCGGTGATGTGCCGGACGATGCTGGCGCTGCTGAATCACGAGCTGAGCGGCAACGGGATCGACCACCTGCGGGACGCGCGAGACGAAATGAGCAGGTTTTTGACGGACAGACAGGTGAAAGGAGACAAGAAATGATGGAAATGACTTTTTTTGACTGGGCGTATCTGGGGACGTTTGCGGGGGCACTGGCGGCGGTGGCGCTGGTGACGGAAATGATCAAGGGTTTGCCGGGCATCAGGAGAGTACCCACTCAGGTAGTGAGCTGGGTGTTGGCGGTGGCGGTGCTGATGCTGTCTCAGGGGTTTGGCGGCACGCTGACCTGGAAGACGGCGGTGCTGACGCTGTTGAACGGCGCGATGGTCTCCCTTGCGGCCAACGGCGGTTACGAAGCGCTGAGGCGGATTGTCGGCGGCAAGAAGGACGAAAGCGCGAACGAATGAGGAATTTGACATGAGCGCACGGATATTGCCGTTTCCCGCGCTGGATGCAGCGGGAGTGGACAAACTGATTGCCCGGGCGAGGTTGCCGGAGAGCGACAAAATCATTGCCCGGGCGTACCTGAACAACGAAAAAATCGTGGACATTGCGGCGCTCAGGGAAATCAGCATGGACAGGAGCGCCGTTGGCAAACGGATTCGGCGGGACATTCTGCCGGAGCTGGAGCGAGTTGCGAATCTGTAAAAATATGGGCCTATCCCTTCGGGGGTGGGCCTGTTTTTTTATGCCCGAAAACGCCCGGTTTTGCCCGGGAGTGGCGCATGGATTCCCTCCGGGAGCGGCTGAAAATGCGAAAATAGAGGCATGGAGGAGGTGGGCGCAATGGCCTATGGGTATCCCTATCAGGCGGGCATGCCGGGCGGTATGCCGAGCTATTTCAACACCAATTATATGCCGCAGATGCAGCAGCAAATGCCTCAGGCACAGCAGATGCAAACGCCCCAGCAGACGACCAACGTGACGTGGATATACGTCAACGGCCTGGAAGGCGCACGGAATCAGATTGTTCAGCCCGGGCAGACAGCCTGGATGATGGACAACAACGACCCGGTAATCTACATCAAGGCCGTGGACAACATGGGCAGCGCCACGCTGAGATCGTTTCAGCTTTCCGAGATTGGACAGCGAGAGGCACAGGCCGGTGACGCGAAGTATGCCAGTGCGGAGGCGTTGGCGGCGGCCCAGGAACGGATTGGGCGGCTGGAGGCCTCGATGGGAACGCTTCTGAAAGAATTGGGAGGTGCGAAGGATGAATCCGTTGGCGCAAATCATGGGTAAACAGGCGAGCGGGAACATGCCTATCATGCAGATGATGCAGCAGTTCCAGCAGTTCAAACGGGGGTGGACACCCCAGAGCGCTCAGGCGAAAATCAACGAAATGCTCCAGAGTGGGCAAATCAATGCGGAGCAGCTTGAGCAGGCCAAACAGATGGCCCAACAGCTTCAGGGGTTTTTCAAATGACGTTTTGCGGCACGGTGCGCAACGGGCCGGTGAACGAATAAATTTTTGAGGTGAGACGATGGACAATATGTCTCTGGCCGACATCGCGGCGGTAACCAACAAGGATCGCAACGACGGTTTTCTGGGGGACGGCTGCGGTTTTTTCTGGATCGTGGTGCTGTTCCTGGTATTCGGCATGATGGGCGGCGGACTGTGGGGCAACAACAACGGCCTTCAGGGCGCGTTGACCCGCGGCGAGATGGCCGACGGATTTAACACCGCGCAGATTCTGCGGAATCAGAGCGACATTACCCGGGATCAGTTCGGGTTGCAGCGGGACGTGCTGGAAAATCGGTTCGCCGCGCAGCAGTGTTGCTGCCAAACGCAGCAGAACATCATGCAGAACAGGTACGATACTGCTTTGGCTGCGGCGAACACGCAGCGGGAAATCCTGGACAACCGTTACAACACGCAGCTTGGTTTCCAGGCCATGCAGGCGCAGGCGGCTGAGTGCTTGAAAAGGATCGCGAATGCCATTCGGCGGTTCTTTGCACCTAAAAATGCAGTAGGCACTTGTGCGGCGTAAGTCGCACTGGCAACCGGGTGAATTGCTGGAAAGCTAAGTTCGCAGTTGACATTTAATTGCGAATATGCCAATCAGCAGCCAATCCTCGTGAAGTCTGGCAAAAGTAGCGAGGAAGGTTCAACGACTAACGAGTGAGGACAGACACCAATAAACTCGACACGAGCGCCCGGCTCCCACAAAATGGGATGAAGATATAGTCTGAACTATTGGGAAACCAATAGAAGCGTCGGATAAAGAGCCGATGCGATAACATGATGGCTGCGACGTAAAAACCGCTATCCATGCGGAAGGCGAAGCTACCCGCGCACTGATCAATGCGAACACCATGCAGGAACTGCGGGACAATCTTCAGGCTGCGCAGCTGCAGCTTGGCACGCTGTCCCAGACCAACACCCTGCTGAGGGCTATCGACAAAACGCCGGTGCCTGCCTACCTGACTTGTAGTCCGTACCAGGTAAACGGCTACAACGGCTGCGGCTGCAACGGATACGTCGGCTGACATGAAATGACTACGCTTTAACAGCGCGACTGCCCCTGGCAACGCGCCAGGGGCTTTTTGAAAGGAGACAATATGGACATTGAATACATGCAGCACACCCAGAACAGGGTCGAAAAAATGAGGTCGCGTGTGCTGGACGCGCTCGAAAAGATGGAGCCCGAAAAGATGGATATTAAAGAGCTGGCAGTGTATATGTCGCTGATCTCGATTTACTGCGCCCCTTACTACGGTTTGGGTGTTGCAGCGGAACTGGCGAAAGGAGAATAATCATGGCTTGCAATTGCAATAATGTATACCAGAAGAGCGCCCAGACGGCCTACAACAACGCCGCTCAGGCGTACACTGCGGACGGGCTGACGGTGAATGTGCTGGGTAATCTGGCCACCAACACGGGGGTATCGGTCACCACCAATACCAGCGGTTTCCGCATCAACTCCGGCGGTCTGTACCGCATCAGCTACGATGTGACCAGCACGCCGGGCGCAGCGGGTGCGCAGGTGCTCCAGCTCTACAACGGGGCTGTAGCCATGCCGTGCGCAATTGCTACGGACACCGTGGCCGCCGACGGGATCATCACTCAGCATGTGGAGACGGTGGTGCGGCTGGCCACCTGCTGCGCGATTCAGCCGGTGATCTCGGCGCGAATCAGCGGCGTGGCAGGAACCATCAATCACGTTTGCGCGAGCGTCGTGAAGCTGGCGTAAGGAGGCGATTGGATGAAAATCATCAAACGCCTATCCAATGATATTGCCTGCAACATCGAGGAAGCCCGGGACAAAATCCGCACGGCCTATGAACTGAAGGCGGAGCATCCGGAGGCCGCGAACTGGTATCGCGAGATGGCTGCGGCGCATATTGGGTTTAACCAGTCCGGGCATGCGGCGGTGAAGAAGTTGATTGAGACCTACAAAGCCTCGGACGAATACAAGCGGAAGCCTGAGTTTGCCGACGGAATGATTGCCGCCTGGGAGGCCATGCACAACGAGCTTGTAAGCAAAGCCGCAGAGGTCAAGGCCATGATCGACGGGTTCAAGTGATTGGTGCGCCCCGGCAGGGATTCTGCCGGGGCGATGCTTCTCGCTGGCGGTGTGAATAAATACAAACTCAATATTATTGTACTTTGAGTTTATGCTTATAAACCGCTGTGCAACTTTTGTGCAACTTTTTTTTCGCGTTTATTTGAGCGCATTTGGCGAAAACCCTTGAAATATAAGGAAACTTTCGCACACAAAAACGAATTTCCCCTGACTCTTAATCAGGGTGTCCAGGGTTCGAGCCCCTGAAGGTGTACCACGTCAAAACCCTTGAAATCATTGGGATTTCGGGGGTTTTTCTTATACGCGCCAGTCATGCTCGGAACGGCCTTGTGCAACTTTTTTGCAACTTTTTTTGAAAAGCCCGTCCACCTTTTCGCGCATAGTCGTTAGCTGCCTATCATTTATATGCGTATAAATATCCATTGTAACCTTAATGGACGAATGCCCCATCAGGCGCATGGTGGTGTACGGGTCGAGGCCGCGCTCCCAGCACATAGTGGCGTAATTATGCCGGAGTGCATGTGGGGTAATTATGGCTTTATACTGGGCGCGAATATCGCCAGCGCGATAGCAGTTCGGTTTTGCGGGCTCTGCCATACCGCATTCGCACATCAATTCCACCCAACGCCGCTCAGCGCTTGTCTTTGACAGCACGCCGCCCTTTTCGCCGCGGGCGACATAGACATTCGGCAGACCGCGCAACGGCCCCAGAACGTCACTGAGTGCCTCTGGGAGCGGGATAATGCGATTGGATTTTTTGCTTTTCACAGCGCCGGGCATGCCGCCGTTTTTATCGTCAATGTCGCGCTGGATGTGCACGGTTTCGCGGGCCCAGTCAATATCGCCCCACTGGAGGCCGCGGGCCTCGCCGGGACGAAGGCCCAAATAGTACAGCAGCGCCAAGTAGGCTGCCTGTGGGTTACAGGCACACACGCGTTCAATCGCGCGGCGTTGTTCGGGGGTGAGCGCGATTTTTTCTGCCGGCGGGGTGGATTTCGGATGGAGCACGTGCTCCATCGGGTTGGATTGCAGGATCATGTCCGCACAGGCTGCTTCAAAAATGCCGCAAAGCGCGGCGAATACGACAGTGATTTTCGTCGCGGATCGTCCGGCAAAACCGTTCATGAAATCAGACAGTTCCGTGGCCGTGATCGCGCGGATATTCCGATCTCCAAAGGCGGGGAAAATGTCTTTGTTCAGGGCGGTGCGGTAGGATTGGAGCGACGACGCTGAGAGCCCGGGGGCCTTGATTGCGCGGAACCAGTTCACGGCATATTCGCCGAAAAGCCGATCCGACAAGGCGGCCTTGCCCTCAACGTAATGGGCGATTGCCTGGCGTTTCTCTTCTTCCAGTTCGCGCTGGGTACGCCCTGAAACGTATTTGTATACGGCGTTTCCGGAACAGTCAACGCCGATTTTGATTTTTGCCCGGTACAGGCCGGACTTCTGTTTTTTTGCCATAGCCTCTCCTTCCTAAAAAAGCCCCGCAGGCGCGGGGCTTTTGTTATGCGTGAATTGCGTGAACCAGGTTGGCAGCATGGCCGGCATAGTTTGCGTCACGTATCCAGCCCACCTGCCCGCTGAGCAGGTCTACAACGGTAAACGCCACAACGCCAACCAGCAGCACAACGCAAATCACTCCGGCTATTATGAGCATCTTCCGCATATACCGCAGACGGCTTTCGTAACTGAGGGTAATGCTTGCGGCATATTCTGTGTGCGCACGCTCCTGGCTGGTCAGCCGCGCCTCATACAGGGCCGTCATGGCTGACAGTCTATCCTCATAGTTACATATCATGGCGTAAAAGCGGCCGTCCTGGCCATCGTCGTCCGATTCGGCTGCGTCTGCACAAGGATCGGGAAACGGTTCAGGCGGCGCAACGTACACATCGCCAAGCTCCGCCATGGGGCATTCCAGGGCCGCAGCGACGTTGCACAAAGTGTCGTATCTGGGCGCCTTTGAGCCTCCGGCAAGGAGCCGGTCTACTGTTCCGCGCGAGACGTTCGCGGCATCGGCGATCCATTGATTTGTAACGCCTTTTTTGCGTTTGTAGCTCCTGAGTATCTCTGCCAGTGACATTTTTTGCAATCCCCCTCTATTTTTGCGCAGAAACTGCGTGTAAATTCACAACATATTGCGCATGAGCGCAGGAATATGCGGACTCAATGATTTATGCAAACCATAAAATATGCATGCGAAACCATAATATTTTGGGATTGACGAAGCGGCGCCGCAGTGGCATGCTGAATCTAACGAGAAACCCGGGCACCGGGATTGCAGGAGGAAAACATGTACGACACTTACAGGATGACCGACCCCGCTTATCGCCGTTACCTCGCCGAGGTGCTTTCTGCCGGAGGGCGCTTTCTGGTGCTGTTCGGGCATTATCCGGACGCACCCAATGTGATTGAATATATCGGCCCTCCGGACAGACATGGGGCCCGTCTGCGATACGTCAATCTGGACGCAGCCCCGGACGCAAAAATATCTAAAATGATCCTCAGGTAGATTGCTTATCCACGGAGTTATCCACATGCGCCGCAGAATCTGACGCAAGCTTTTCCAGTACAGCCCGAACGGCGTCTTCGCTGATTTCGGGCTTTTGCGGTTTACGCATTTCCTCCACGATCCTGGCGGCCAGGTAGTCCATTTCCTTCTGCCGCTGTTCCGTCGATATGGGCAAGGCCCAGAACACTATCACGGCCAACGCCCCGAACAAAAAGCCCAGGCACACCGCAGACCATACAGTGTAACCCTTTTCCCCGGCCACCATGCCGCAAATATACGCGCTGACAATCGCGTCAATCACCAGGATAAAAAGCCAAGTCCCCTCTGCCATGTGTGCCCCTCCTGTACAGTTGTTTTTATGTGCTAATAGTAGCACTTTTAACACAAAATTGCAATACCCCTGACGGGGGGAAATTATTCCCCCGCCGCGTTGGAATCCAGATCGTCACCAGGGTACACCACTCGGGCTTCAAGCTCGGCCTGGGTGGGATCGCGGCGATGCCCCACGGCAACTCCGCGTTTGTTCATTTCGACTGCGTATGCCAATACATCCTTCACAACCAGTTTGCTCCGCTCGTCCAAACTTCGAAAGTCGCTTACAATTTGCGCCTCTTCCCTGGAGTACTCTTCAGGATTGTTCCGCTCCAGAAACGCATCCAGCGTACAATGCAGCGCATTGGCGAGCGCAATAAGCGTATCCAATTTGGGATTGCTGTTCGCTCCGGACGTGATTTTATCTAAAGTGCTAAGCGTTATTCCGGTTTTTTCGGCGATCTTGGCGTTTGTCAATCCAAGTGCACGCTTTCGCTCATTTATATAGGTTATGTTCATTCTGCTCACCTCCTCTCTAATCATATTATACATAACGATTATTGCAAAGTCAATACCACAGCTGCAATAAAGTGCAGTTTTTTTCTCTAAAAGCATTGACAGCGGCATTTTAATGCTGTATAATAGCCACATCAACAGCAGTTAAATGCAGAATCGAGGTGACATCATGGACGTGAAATTCCGCACGCTAGCCGGGGAAATCGCCAAAAAGGGCATTCGAAAAATCGACGTAGCCAAGACCGCTGGGTGCTCATACAGGTCGCTACATAGCAAAATGATCGGCGCCACCGAGTTCACTTGGAACGAAGTTGTCGCGATCAAGCAGACGTACTTCCCGGATATGTCAATCGAACAGCTTTTCCGGGATGATGCCAGTAACGACATTAGGAGCTAAGGCTTACGTCGGAAGAGAGGGGGGTATCTTGTGAGCACAATTGACTGGCGCAAGGATGCTTGCAAATCGATGTGGTTCCTCTCCGATCTGGAGAGGAAGAACCGGGGCGCGAAGCTGACTCCCGAGGAGCGAGAGTCAGTCGAGCACACCCTGAAAGAATACGTTGCGCGGTTTGTCCGGATGGCTACCCAGAAAAACATCGGGCAACGCGGGAACAGCGGAGACCTGGATACCATGAACACGTTGGAGTTCACGGGGATACGAATTATCATTGCGGCGACGGACTTGGCGCTGGACGGGGCTTTCGGCGAGATGCCGGATCGCATTGAGGGCGACGAATATGTCTACCACTGACGACGCCAGGCGGAAAGCACGCGAACGCTATGCGTATCTCAAGCGGCTCGGCCTGTGCGTAACGTGTGGATACGCTCCGGCAATGCCAGGGCGCGTGCGATGCATCGATTGTCTGAGCGATAACGCGGTAAGTCAGTTTGTCCGCAAAGCAGCTTTCCCAACGAGCGCAGAGGCCAAGGAGCGGATGCGTCAGATCAACAGGCAACACTACGCCGAGCGAAAAGCTGCTGGGATATGCGTGACTTCCGGGTGCGGGAAACCTGCATGGAATGGCCGTGTACGGTGTAAAGCGTGCGCTTTCCGGAATCTCAACAGTACAAACGAGTCGCGCAGAAAACGCATGGCGCTGGAGCCTGTCAGGGAGCCCAAGCCGCGACATGGCAACCCGCACCCAACGCCGCCCGGCCCTAACCATCCGTGGCGGATGGCCAACAAACTGATCGCAAATCCATTACGAAGGAAGAGAGGGGAAACCGAATGAACGAGATCAGTGTTTTTGAAAACAGCGAATTCGGAAGCGTCCGAGGCGTAGAGATCAACGGCGAAGCCTGGCTGGTAGGCAAGGACGTTGCCGAGCGGCTGGGGTACAGCAATCCGCGTGACGCGCTGTCTAAGCACGTCGATGGTGAGGACAAGAATACCGTCGCGTTTCGCGACGGAACCTCCGGGAATCCGAATGTCACCGTCATCAACGAATCCGGGCTTTACTCCCTTGTACTGGGCAGCAAGCTCCCGAACGCCAGGCGGTTCAAACGCTGGGTAACGGGCGAGGTGCTCCCGGCAATCCGCAGAACCGGCGGGTATATCGCCGGAGAGGGCGACATGACGGACGATGAGTTGCTGGCCAAGGCGCTGCAGGTGATGCAGGCGAAACTTGATGAGCGCGAGGCGCGGATTGCCGGGCTGAGCGCAGAGAACTCGAAACTCACCGTCCAGAAGCAGATCATGCAACCTAAAGCGGACTACTTCGACGCGCTGGTAGATCGGAATCTGCTGACCAGTTTCCGGGAGACCGCAAAGGAACTGGGCGTGAAGGAACGCGATTTTATCAGTTTCCTGATTTCGCACAATTATATCTACCGCGACAAGAAAGGCAAACTGATGCCGTACTCCGGGCGGGATGACCTGTTTGAGGTAAAAGAGGCGCTCAACGACAAGACCGGCTGGACTGGTACTCAGACGCTTATCACCCCGAAAGGGCGCGAGACATTCCGGCTGCTACTGCGCCGGGACGCATAGGAGGAAAACGCGATGATGCTGAACATCCACGGAACCCCGGCGCTGAACCGCCGCGCACAGCGCAGGCGCAGGGCGAAAACCTTTAGCCAGGATGCTGTTGCCGCTATCGCTGTTTGCGCTTTCATGATGCTTTTGACGCTGTTTGCGGGCGCACTGCACTGAGGGGGCGCAGATGATGATGACGATTTCCGAACGGGAAAAAATGATGGTGGCGGAATACGGCGAAGTTTGCACGCAGGTTCAGGCCGGGAAAATCCTCTCCCGCCACCCGCAGACCATACGGAACATGGCCGCTGACGGGCGACTGGCGGCGGCTTGCGGCGGAACGATGATCGATGTGCGGAGCATTGCCGACTACATCATGCACCAGGCGGAAAAGGAGTCCGAAACGCGCAGGAGAAAGAGGGGGCGAAAATGGCAGGTGTAAAAGGAGGCGCGAAAAAAATCCGGCTGACGGACACACAACGGCTGGCCGCCGAGGCGAACGCCAGACTGATTGACGGGGCGACAAATTACGCGCTGACGCGCTATCCGATGCTCCGCAATTGGCGAAACCACGACATTGATGATATTCACCAGATCGTGAGCATTGGCTACATGAAAGCCGTCGCCACCTACGACCTTTCGCGAGGCGCGACGCTGAAAACTTACATCTACCGCGTTTCCGCCCGGCACGCCGAGGCCACCTGGCGCATTGCACACGCACTCGGACGCGGCGGCGGCGCACACGACGGGGCTTGCATGGATGATTTGGCGCTATCGCTTGACCGGCTCATCGAAGAGCACCCGCGCGGTGACTTTGCCGCAGACCAGTATGCGGAAAACCCGGAAGCCATGCTGGAAAAACTTGCGATGCAAGCCGATTTGCGCGAAGCAATCGAGCATTGTCTTACTCCACGAGAGCGGGAAATTGCGCTGCGCATCGCCGATGGCGAAATGTTAGAGACAATCGCTCAGGATTACGGCGTTACACGCGAGCGCATCCGGCAGATCAACACCATAGCGATTCGGAAGCTCCGGACGGAACTGATCAGGAACGGCTACGCGGAACTGATCCCGGTAGCCAATCGCGATGGGCGCAAGCGCGGCTGGCACGAGAGACCGCCCCGGAGGACTACGAAATGCTAACAGCGACACCTGGAAGCAAAGGCTGCTTTATCCGCGCAGGAGACCCGGCCGACGTGCCGACGGCAAAGGCCTTGCCGGGTGCGGTACACACGGCCAAAATGCCTGCAATGACGTGGCTGTGCCCGCTGACAATCGACGTGGCGAGGGCGTTACATGCCTACAAGGTGGGCTGCAGTCCGGAACTTGCGCCGACGGTGAGGAAACTGCTGGACGCGGATGCTTACGCCAACAGCATGCGGACGTTTGAGGGAACGCCTGAGCCGATTGCGCCGATCCCGGTAAAGCCCGGCGTGAAGCTGTTCGCCCATCAGGTAAAGGCTTTCAACATTGCTTCCGCGCTGCTGGACGCTTGCGGTGCGTGCGCAATGCTGCTGGACATGGGCCTGGGAAAGAGTCTCATAACGATTTCCGTATTGGGGCGGCTGGCATTGGACGGAAAAATCAGGCGTGCGCTGGTGGTGGCCCCATCCAGCGTGTGCACCAGTTGGCCGGGAGAATTGCAGCGGTTTGCCGGGTATCGGTACTCCGCGGGCCTGCTGCTGGGCGACCGGAGCAAGCGACTGAAGGCGCTGCGACGGCTGGAAACGTCGGACGGGCTGCAGATCGCAATCGTTAACTATGAGAGCACCTGGCGGCTGGAAAAAGAACTGGCTGAATTTGCACCGGATATGATCGTGTGCGACGAAAGCCAACGGATCAAATCGCACAAGGCGCAGCAGGCCAAGGCGCTGCACAAACTGGGCGACAAGTCCCAGTACAAAATGATCCTTACCGGCACGCCGATCCAGAACGACACACGCGATCTGTGGAGCCAATACAGGTTCCTGGCGCCTGAAATCTTCGGGGGCAACTACTACTCTTTCGAGAAACGGTATGCATCCATGGGCGGCTATGGGATGCATCAATATATGGGTGCCCGGAACCTGCCGGAGCTTACGGAAAAAGCCCACAGCGTCGCCTACAGGGCCACAAAGGCCGAGTGTCTGGATTTGCCGGAAAAAATCTTTGAAACGCGCCGGGTGCTATTGGAGGACTCTGCCGCGAACCTGTACATGAGGCTCAAAAAGGAAGCGATTGCGGAACTTGAAACCGGCGAGACGGTCACGGCCAATCTCGTGCTCACAAAGCTTCTGAGGCTCCAGCAGCTCACAGGCGGCTTTCTGACGGACGATGACGGCGCAGTACGGCAAGTGTCCACCGCGAAACTGGACGCGGTAAGAGACATCGTAGATGCCCTCTGCGTGGGCGAGGGCAAAAAGCTGGTAGTGCTGGCCCGGTTCCGGGCAGAACTTGAAGCGATTTGCGAAGTGGCCAGGAAGCTGCTGGGCGACAAAGCGGTTGTCAGAATTGCCGGGGATGTGCCCTCAGAGCAGCGCGGCGAGATCGTGCGGAGATTCCAGGAAGACGCCGGCGTGATGGTTTTTGCCGGGCAATTGGAGGCGGTAGCCGAGGGACTTACGCTGACGGCGGCAGATACGATGGTCTTTTACAGCACGTCCTTCAATGCCGCCAAGTACGCACAGGCGCAAGATCGTATCCACCGCGTCGGACAGCGGAACACCTGCCACTACATCACGCTCACCGTGCCGCGCTCAGTGGACGAAACCGTGCAAAAGGCGCTTGATCGGAAGCTCGACATTGCAAAGAGTGTAGTGGATAACTGGCGTGGTCTGATCGGAGGCGATGACGACTGAGATATCGCGGGTATGAGATTTCCGAGGCCGATGGAGCGTTGCGGCCCGGAGGAATTGGGCATTACACAGGCCTGAAAATTACGATCAACGGACGGATCATGGCATATACGGAGCACAATTTCGCGCTGGCGAAGCGCGTGATTGATGAGAAGGTCAACCGCGGCCAATGGCCGCAGAACGGAAACGGAAGGAGCGATGGAGGAGATGGCAGTACAGGTTCAGGCCCCGCTACGCCTGCCACGTGATTTGCACAGGGCTTTCCGGGTGGGCTACGACTGGCTGGCGCGGCAGATTGTCACGCCGGGGAACGATGCGGAGTTCTGGCGCAAGGCTGCGTCGGAAATCCAGGAATTGGCCGAGCAGGTGAACCACGACGACGCGGCCATGGACATGTTGTGCGGGGTTTACGCGGCTCTTGAGCGGTACAAAAAGGAGGAAGCGAATGGACAGAGAGAATCTTAGCGGGATGATTAAAGCGCTGGCGCTGTTGAAGGAACAGAAACGGGCCACTGCTGACCTGCTGAAGGAAATCAACAAATCCGTGGAAACCCAGGAGCAGGAAATCATTTCGGCCATGATGGACATGGCCGAAAGCGCTGGCATTGACGATGTGCAGGCCTTTGGCGTTACCGTTGACGGCAGACGCTACAGTGTAGGCATAAGGCCATACTACTCCATTCGCGCCGCAGACAGGGATGAGGCCTTTAGCGCACTGCGCGGACTGGGCCTTGGTGACCTGATTGTGGAGCGCGTGGACGACAGGACGCTCACCAATGCGCTTGCACAGGTAGCCGAGGCCAACGGCGGCGAACTGCCGGAGGACTACATGGTGCTACCGCTTTCCAAATATGAAAAAACGACCATCAGCGACAGAAAAGTCGCGCGATAAGGAAGGAGAAAAAACATGCCGAATGAACTTGCCGTAATTACCCCCAACCAGATGACCGAATACCTGCCCGACGCGGAAACCATGCAATTCCTGGCTGAAGAGCTCAAGAGCATCGACTCCCCCGCTTATGGAAAAATCAAGATCGCAGGCGCGGGCGCGGGTGTTTTCAAAGTTTATGCGCCGGGCGATGAAACTGGCGCAAGCGTATCTGAAGTGGAGGGTGTGATCCTGTCCACTACCCGTACCAATGGCCTCTGGGAGCAGGCGTTTGGAGCGAACGGCGCTGCCGACAAGTCCCCCGACTGCTATTCGCCCGACGCGGTTGTTGGCACTCGGCGCGATACTGGCGAGATGTGCAAATGCGCGGATTGCATATACAATCAGTTTGGCAGTGACGGCGCCGGCAAACGCTGCAAGAACATGCGCAATGTGCTGATCCTGAAATCCGGCGACGTGCTGCCGTCTCTGCTGGTGCTCCCCCCCACGGCACTGCGTGCTTTCGAGAATTATCGGGTGAAACTGCTGTCAAAGGCCCGCTGCAGAACCAGCGGCGTGGTAACCCGGATCACGCTGCGGAACCAGAAAAATCCGTCCGGCATTGAATACTCCACGCCTGAGTTTGAGCCGGTATGCAAGCTCACGGTTGACGCGTGGCAGAAACTCAAAACCTTTGCGGGGTTCTTCGCCACCTCGAAGCCTCAGGTTGAGAGCTTTATGGATGCAAGCGCCGAGGACACTGCCGCCGCCGACAGTCTGTTTGGGAGCATGCCTCCTGAAAACAGCGGAAAATACGAACGAGTTTAACCAATTAATCCCGGATTGGCCGGGGCCTGCCGCCGGGGTATAACCCCATCCCGCACGTGTTACACTTCCTCCTACGTGGGGAGCCGTGCTCGCCAGTGAAACTCCTATAGCATTTCAAAGTATCACAGGTGCAAAGCACGCGGACTTAATCCGCCGAGGGCTGTACGGCCTTATTGGCCTGGCGGCAGGTGTATTGTCAGGAAGAGAGGGATATTAATGGTTTCCAGAATGGCCTATGCAATCAGGACACAGGGCGACAGTGAGATCGCAGGAGCGCTGGCGCAGGGCATGGAAAACGCTACGTGCGCGAAAATGGCGCATGAACTCAATCTTACTCGGGCGCAACTGGAACAGGCGGAACAGTTCCGTTTCCAGCAGAATGCGCGACGGCTGAAGCAGCTTTCTGCGGTGCAAACTCCACGGGCTATAGATATTGCCGCCGCGGCGATCATGGCGGTATTGCAGGCGATTGCTGAAATTGTGCTCAGGGTGTGGCACGCAGCAGTAGTGTACGAGGGGGATACGGATAATGGTCGATAAAAAATCCGGCGCGTATCTGGACAGACAGAGGGACGCTGAGTTTAATCGTGCGCGACACGATTTTGTGAATTTGATTTTTGACGATACGCTTTGCACCGATGTTTTTTACTTGGAAAGTCATGCGGCATTGGCGCGAGCTGACGGGACTGTCATGCGCCGCCGCGCTACCTACGTGAAGGTGAAGTGCCTGAACTGCGGTGCAGAAATGAGTATGCGACTCAACGATTTCAAATTACGCCGAAACACTGTATGCGGTGCACCATGTAGCGCTCGCCCGCGAGCAGGCATTGAGCTTCCTTTCAAAGTGCGGCCCGACGGCTGGCGGCGAGAATCCGATTCCGGAGCTAACCTGCTTGGAAAACACCTTACACTAGATAAAGCCTTAAAGATGAAGCCAGAGGCAATCCCGGCGGAACTCCTGGACAGACTGAGTGGTGTTGAAAGCCCTCTGTTGCAAATGCTGGGACGCAAGCGATTTACTGATGAGCAGATTGCGGATTTCCTCCAAATTCCGCTGCATCGGGTGCTTGCAGAGAAACGGCGGCAGAAACAGCGGATTGAGATAATCCATTTGGCGTATTTGCACAACCAGAAAATCTTCGACAGGGTTATCCATGAGCAGCACACAGACGCGCAACCTGGCAACGACGTTGCCGCGATCAACGCGCTAAGAAAAGCGATAATGGAGGAACGGGAGAATGGCTGAATTTAAAGACGTGCATCGAAATATGGTGCGCATGTGCGACGCAATGCGGGCAGGAGACAATGGATGTGCCCCATGCCCGCTGGATGGCATCTGTGCCAAATTCATCACCCTGAGCGAAGACGCGATAGCAACGATTGAGCGCGTAGTTACCCAATGGGCGGCAGAGCACCCCGAGCCGGTATATCCGAGCTGGGAAGAAGGCTGGAGGCAGTTGTTTCCGGGGGCGATAACTGTACCGTGTATACATCTGTGCGCAGGAATAAAATGCGCATGCCACGATTGCAGTGATTGTGGAGAACAGCCCATCCCTGCCGAGGTCGCGGAGAAACTGGGGATTAAGCCAATAACTAAAGACCACGCCATAAAACATTATTGCGATAATTGCAAATACGCAAGACGCGAAATAACTGCTGAGCCGTGTGTGAGGTGCAAACACGGTGCAGATGAAGGAAGTTTCCTCACAGCACCGGATTTGTGGGAGGCGGAGAAAAATGGGCAATAAAACAAAAATCGACTGGTGCGATGCGACGTGGAACCCCGTAACGGGCTGCCTGCATGACTGCGAATACTGCTATGCGCGGAGGATTGCGGAGCGGTTTAACGGACATATCCTTGACCCTATAGGCAACTCGGTTGTTGTGCGTGATGGTCGCGGCAAAAAACCGATTTACGAACTAGACAACCCCGTTTCTAAAGTCGATGGAATTGACCGAGTTCTGGGGAGCAAGGTAAGCAAAGCCCCATATCCTTTCGGCTTTTCCCCCACCTTCCACCGCTACAAGTTGGATGAGCCGCAGCGCTGGAAGAAGCCGCGCACAATCTTTGTATGCTCGATGGCAGACCTGTTTGGCGACTGGGTGCCGGACGAATGGATTGAGCAGGTTTTCAAGGCTTGCGAAGCAGCACCCCAGCATCGATACATTTTTCTAACGAAGAGTCCCGGACGCTTGGCGAAGATGGCGAACGCTCATAATGTGCGGCAATGGAACGAACGGCATCCGGACAAGCTGCATCCGAACACGGACGAATACGGTGGCATTCCTTCCCTGCCGCGACATGACAACTGGTGGTTCGGCAGCAGCCTTGACAATGCGGATGCGCGGCGCTTTGACGGCGGGCTCCATTGGAATACCTTTACGAGCATCGAGCCGCTGATGGAACATATGCAAATGGGGATCGGTTCTTTCGGCTCGGATCGCTGGACGATCATCGGCGCGGAGACTGGGAAGCGCAAGAACAAGGTTATTCCGGAGCGCGCATGGATCGACAATATCTTGGAAGCGGCGGCGTTTACGGGCGTGAAGGTCTTCATGAAAGAATCACTGCGTGAACTGATGGGCGCGGACTTCCGACAGGAATTTCCATGGGAGGCGACAGAATGAAAAAGTTTTCGCCGCAGGAAATTGCAAAAATCCTCCGGTGCGAGGCACGCGCGGGCAAGTGTGATCCTTGTGACTGCCGGAATGGTTGCCCGTATTACGTGGAATTCCCCAATGCTTTGTCGCAGCGGGAGTTGTACGAACTGGCCGCGAATTGCATCGAACAGCTGCTTGTTGATAGCAACATAACAATAATCCCGGATTAAGGAGTGTGCGAAATGAAAACACCTGACGAGATCAAATACACGCTGCATTGGTGCAGGAATAGCGATGCAAATAATCAGTGCCTCGGATGCCCATATAAAAAAATTGAGGATTGCGAATATGCTCTTGAGGCTGATGCCTATGCCTACATCCGGCAGTTGGAAGACCATATCGGTGACCTCAACAAGATGGTGCCCCGCTGGATCAGCGTCAAGGAGCGGGAGCCGGAGCGCGACGGCCCGTATTATTGTTACACCGAAATATGGGGTGGCATAATGTATCGATATGCTAACAGGAGATGGGTCGACAACGGAAAGGGACTTACAAATTTCCCGCGACACCCTACTCACTGGCTAGAGATTCCGGAGATACCCGAGCCGCCGAAGGAGGGATAACATGGATGACCTGATTAGCCGGGAAGCGGCAATTGCCATTATGCAGGCAAAGGGCGAAATGGCAATGGGGACACCTGGAACCGTGTTTTACAGCGCGGCGCACATGCTGGAAATGATGCCTGCCGTGGACGCTGAACCCGTGCGGCATGGGAGGTGGATAAAAAAGATTGGCTGCGTGAAATGCTCAACCTGCTTTGAAGATTGCTGGGCAGATAGTGCACCATCGTATGAGTTTTGCCCATACTGCGGCGCAAAGATGGACATGGAAAAGGAGAAAGAATAATGGCATTGATCAGACGAGGGTTAGTTATGAATGATTATATAGAGCGATTGGGAACGAAGGATACCTACAAGGCGAAGTTTGAAGCACTTTGTGCGGCGATTGACAATGCGCCCGCTGTAGACGCGGTAGAGGTAGTGCGCTGCAAAGATTGCATTGCATGTGACCGACCGCCGTTCCCGCCCACTATCAAATTGGAGCATGGTTGCTGGTGCGTTATTAATGACCACATAGTGTCGTTGGATGATTTCTGCATCTATGGCGAAACCGTAGACGGGAAATGCCTGCGCAAAACCGCAGACGAGAAAGACCGGCGCGAGGCCGCAGAGCAGGACGCGTATAAGCAGTTGTGCAATCTGGGAAATCCTGAGGACGGGAGCATGTAATAAAAGGGGGAAGCTAAAATGATCGGTGAAGTTGCCGCGTTTACTATCGACGACCTGGTGAAGGAATTGCGCTGCATGGCGGCCCGGGACATGGGGTCGGATGAGTGGAAGAAATGCATGGAGCTGCATGAGAAATTTTCTGACGATGTGTGCGAACGGTGTGAATACCACCACGATGGGAGCCCGTGCGGCTACGACCCAGGGAATCCGTATGATCTGTGCAGCCTGGCGGCAGATGAGATTGAGATGTTGCAGGGACGGGCCGAGCGGGCCGAGGCCGCGCTCAAGGCGGCGGAAGCCGACATTCGCAAACTTTTATTGCTGCTTTCGAATTCGGCAAGACGCGGAGCAAAAAGTGCGGCGCTGTCGTGCATTTACTGCGCAGAGATCGATTTGTTAAAGTGCGCCGCCGATTGCAAAGGCCATGCCCGCTGGCGGGGAATCGCTGAGCCAGATGAGCATGACAAATGGGAACGTGCCGAACTGGAAGACGAATAAAAATATCGGGAAATAAAATCAGGAGAGAGGGACACATATGCAGAACGCACGCAGAACACACGCAAACACCCGCCGCCTTCAGGGGTACGAGCAGGAAGCCTTGTGGAATCTCATGGCGGCAGAGCACTCGCTCAACCGCACCGAGGGGCTCAAACGCCGCTTTGGGACGCTCTGTATGGGCAACGCTGACATTGGACTGTTAAAGTCAAAAACAAAATCACTACTGGAACGCTGCATGGACACCGTGCCGACAGACCAATTGTTGTCCATCCGTCGTAATCTGGGCGCCGTACGCATCCAAATTGGCATTCAGCGGCCCACGAACCGCCAGGACGAATTCGGGCGGTGGATTTCATGGGAAGCAATCGGCGGCATGGAAGAGGCCATGAAGGAGCATTGCATGATGTGCGAAAAGACCTTCGATGAACGCTGCAAATGCAAGCTACGCAAAGCACTTAATGAGCTTCCTATTGACCTGCCGGAGGACGACGGCAATTCAGGGTGCCCGTACTTCACCCTTTGGGGGCAATTCTAAAAAATAACTTGCTTTTCTGGGTTTTATATTGAATAAGAATTGTGGAGGGTTTTTGCGTGGACGGGATTTTCGATTTGCTGCGTGGGATTTCTGCGCTGGATGCGGCCGAGCGGATTGGCCTGCGCATTTCTGGCCGAAGGGCCGGGAAGGGCTGGGCCTGCTGCCCGCTGCACGGCGAGAAAACCCCGTCGCTGTGCCTATTCGAAGACCCCGCACGCGGCTGGGTGTGCTATGGTTGCCACAAGGGCGGGGACGCGGTGAAGCTCTACTCGGAGTATTACCACGAGGACGCGCTTACAGCGGCCAAACATCTTGCGGAGGATTTCGGGGTGGCCTTGCCGTCTGGTGGCGGCGACGTGCCCCGGAAACCTCCGGGCCCCACTGCATATGACCTTCAGCGTGCGCTCGAGGCGTATCGCCGCGAAGAGTATGATAAGCACGTCGAGGTGCTGCGACTGTGCGACGCGATTCTAAGCCACGCAAAGCGCGGTGACAAGGCCTGGACAGACAGGCGCTTCACAAAAGCCCTTGCGGCCAGGAGCGCCGCAGAACAACGACTGGATTTTCTGCATTCAGCTACGTTGGAAGAGATAGCCGAGGATTATAAGTTTCAAAAAAATCAGGCGGTGGAAAAACATGAGTGAAAATATGAGGGACGCACTTTCCGGCATGTTGAACGATGACACATTGCGCGGAGCGGCTGAGAGATACGTCCGGAAGGAACACGCCAAAGCCGTCGATCAAAAAAATGAGGCTGCGCACAATGCCTTTTTGTTTTTTCCCATCGCGGCGCCCAACGAACGCGGAGCGGCAGAAGTTTTCGCAGAAAAATACGAGCATACAATACGATATGTCCCCGGTCAGGGTTGGTATGTTTGGGATGGCCAGGTTTGGATTCCCGGAAAACGCGCCGAAACGATTGTTAAGGGCAAAATGAGCGAATACATGAAAAACTCATGGGCCGAGGCGCTGGCCGCCGATCTGGGAAAATGGGACAAAAAAGCTCAGGCGTGGGTGGATCGCATGCAGACGGACAGAGCCGCGAAATCCGTGCTGGGGCTTGTGGAAACCATGCTCACCAGCAGCGTTGATGAGTTCGACGCTGACCCCTGGGCACTCAACACACCCGGCGGGATCGTCGATTTGCGAACGGGCGAGATCAGGCCGCACGACCCGGATGCACGGTGTACGATGATTTGCGGGTGCGCCCCTGGGCCAAGCTTCGCGGATCAGGTGGCGGAGGCAAGCAGCGGTGAATCTGACTCAGATGATGACCCGTTCTGGCTCAGAGACGCGGAAGAGGCTGAATTGACGGACTGGCAACAGTTTTTGAAAACGGTGACCTGCGGAAACGCAGAACTGGAACGCTATATACAGGTGATATTTGGCATGGCTGCCGTCGGGAAAGTGTATCAGGAGGGGATCGCAATTTTTTACGGCGGCGGAAGTAATGGGAAAAGCACGCTATGCAACCCCGTTGCAGGGGTGCTGGGGAGCTACGCCGGACGAATTGCGCCCGAGGTGCTCATGGCGAAACGAAATGACGATGAGGCCAAGGGCCTGGCCGCCGTGCGCGGACGCAGGCTGGTGCTGGCGAGCGAGTCTGACAGTGGGCAACGACTATCCGCGTCAATCGTGAAACGCCTGGCGAGCACTGACAAAATGATCGCACGGGAGCTCTACCACGACGCGGTGGAATTCGAGCCGTCACACACGCTGATCCTGTTTACCAATTTCCTGCCCCGCGTGAGCGATGCTGACTATGGCATCTGGCGGCGGATCAATGCCGTGCCGTTTAACGCCAAAATGGGCGCAGCTAGTGGACAGAAACCCATCCAGAATTACGGTGCCAAACTGGAGGCAGAATCTGGCCCTGAAATCCTCCGATGGATCATCGATGGAGCGGTGGCATTCTGCCGGAATGGCTGCTGCCTGCCGGAACCGCCTCAGGCCGTGCAGGATGCTACCGCAGAGTACAAAAACGGCGAGGACTGGGTACACCAATTTGTGGAGGACTGTTGTTTGGAGGGTGCTCAATACACGATCCAATATCAATCACTCCGCAAGGCCTACATGTCGTGGGCGAGTTTCAACATGGCCTCCGGACGCAGTTTCAGCCGTACTCAGATGCTAAAAGCCTTTTCAAATTCGGGGTATCTGGTGGTCAGCGGCGGCTCAGGGCGGCCTACGGTGATTCAGGGGCTGCGGCTGACATCAGATACGGTCAACAGCATGGGTGGCGACTGGGGCGCTAACAAATATCATGATATATAACAGACGTCCGCTTCCGTGATATGTACCCCCAATACTGGACAGTCAGTATTGGGGGTACATATCACGGATGCATGCCGGGAGCGGATTTTCTGAAAAAAATTTGGAGAAGGGGTTGACAATACGCATACGCAGTGATATAATAGGCACATCAAGAGCAGGGAGGAAATCACAATGACTGACTTTGATTGCATCTACACCGGTTCTCGCACTGAGATGGAGCCTGTGCGCTACACCGAAGGCCACATCAGCCGCTATGGCGAGTACAAAACCCAGGGCCACAGCATGGACGATGAGGGCATCGAATGGGGCATCGATACCGACGAGGACGGCGTCGAGCACATCCTCGTGGTGAGCAATGACGACGTGTGGGAGGTCGAAACCGAGGAAAGCGCAGAGGCCATTTGCCAGGACATAATCGCCGCCTGGGAGTGGGACAACAACTACTCCATCAACCTGGACTAGCGCGACTGCTTGCGCCATACTCAATCCGTAAATTGGATGACGACCATGGCCAGCCCGGAGCCATAATCCGGGCAATCAGCATACGGAGGAAATCACGATGAAAATCTATCGCATCAAACCCGAGTACATGGATATCTGGAGCGGCGGACAGTACGACAGCGACGATCCCGATTACGACATCGTTACCGAGGCGCAGGTGCGCGAATTGGCAGAGGAATGGGAGTGCCCGCTGGATGAGCTGATGGAGCAGCTGGAAGAAAACCCTGAACAGCGCCGTTTCGCGGTGGCGCTGGATGGCCCCGAAGGCGTCATTTACGCCGACACTTTGTTTGATGAGCTGCCTACCCGGGAGCAGGTGCGTGCCGTTGTCATCGATTATTTCACCGGCGGCAAAACTCGCGAGGAATTGCAGAAAATGGCCGAACAGTACGACGATTACGACTGTTGGGAAGCCTATCCCGTGGAAACCATCGACCACATCTCCTATGAGATGCGCGTCAACATTGATTTCTCGGTCATGGGGCTGGCCAGAGAGGCGTTGGAAAATGAGCGCCAATAAAAAAACGAAAGTCCCGCACATTTGCCCTATGTGTGGGACGTCATTCGTCGGCGACAATCACCACAGAAAATATTGTTGCGCCGACTGCCGCGTCCAGTATCGCTACAATATCACGCACATGCCGAAGCCACCGAAACCGCCAAAAATCATAAAATGCGCCATATGTGGGAACGATTTTGAGGCCGAGTGCGGGAGTTTGCGAAAATATTGCTCTGCCGCGTGCAAAATAATAGCGCAAAATCGGCGTGCCAGCGAACGTCGTATTGCTAATTATACGCCCATTGAGCGCACATGCCAGGTGTGTGGGAAACGATTTTTTTTGCACGAATCCCCCGCAAAAATCTATTGCTCGGACACATGCCGGGCTATCGGCGAGCACAATCGGCGCGAACGGTACCACGACGCAAACCGGGAGCTGCGTCGCGAAAAAAATGCGCAGAAAATGGCGAACAGAGGGCCATTGGCCCCGCACCCCAGGCGCAGAGCCGACGGCCCAATCACGCGGTTACGCATTGCGAATGGGCTGCAACAAAAAGAACTGGCGGAAATCATTGGCTGCGAGCCTGCGCTTGTCGGCCGTTGGGAAACACACACGAGCGCACCTGACATAACCTCCGCGATCAAACTGGCCCGCGCCCTGGACTGCACAGTGGGCGAAATCTATGGATTTGACCCGCCCGAAAGCCGACCTGCCCCTGCCGCCACAGACGGCATCAACATCATCACCTGGCTACGAGAAAAACAGGGCCTGTCCTTCAAACAGTTAGCAGACATGATAGGCTGCCACGCATCGAGTATTTTGAACTGGGAGCATGGGCTATATCCCCCGAGTTGGAAATATGCCGTCAAACTGGCCGAGATACTGGACTGCAATCCCAATGACCTGTACGGGGTGTGACCGCATGGAAACACCCCGGCAGCCGATCCCGTCGGGGCATAACGCCAAAAAAACACGTAGGAGGGCATCAGACATGCGAAAAAAAAACCGCTGAACCGCAGGTGGAAATGCTTACCCAGTCTCAGGTGCTGGAGATGGGCTTTACTAAGGGGATAATCGCGAAGCTGCTCCCGGAACCCACGCTGAAACAAAACCCGCGCTATCGCTCTGCCGCGCCGATGAAACTCTGGCCGGCAGAGGATGTGCATGCGGCCATGGAAACCGAGGAGTTCCGCGCGATGCGGGAGAAATCTGAAGCGCGGAGCAAGGCCGCCCAGAAAGGCGCACAGACGCGCCGCGAAGCCGCTGTTGCAAATCTGGATGAACTGATCGGGGAGATCAGGATCAAAAAAATCAGCATGGATACGCTGAGAAATTCGGCCATCTCTACCGGTATTGAGCGGATTGTGAGCCGCGGCGGCGAACCGATGTACCTGGATGACTCCACGGTGATGCGCTGGATGGTTAATTTCGCGCGGCACAATCTCTGCGAGTATGATTATGCGCTCCCGACCATCGACGGAAAATTTGGCCACGACGACCTGTATGTGCGCCTGAAATCCGCTGTGCTCCAAAAAATCGCCGAGGTGTACCCGGAACTCGCCGATGAGTGCATGGCCCAGATCCCCATACTACGGTGATCCGCATGCGTGAGAAAAGTTTATGATTTGCTCCAGCCGTTTTTTCAAAAAACAGTTTCAAAACCTGTTGACAATACGCATGAGTAGTGATATAATAGGCACATCAGAGAGCGAGAAAATCGCGAATAGGAGGAACCACAATGAAAAAGCTATACAAGGTCGACACCAATGCCCGCCCCGAGATGATCTACGTAGACTACGATGAGCGCATCGTGCGCATCTATGGCGGCCTGGACGGGTGGCAGCTGGATCACAGCATCGATGAGGTGGAAGACACCAGCAGCTGGGACGACGACTTCAATTTCGACGACATCGTCGCCGCCCTGGAATCCAACGACCCGGATTTCCAGATCGTGGAAGAACGCGAATTCGACGACTGACGCAGACCGCCCCGCCGGGAGGCATCGTATCCCGGCAAAACGGGAGTGAGCAAAATGAAAAAAATCAATATCGCAGCCAAACTGCTGACCAACACGATCCCCGCCGGAGCACGAGTAATTGACAGCGTGGTTACCGAAAAATTCCCGCTTGGCGCGGTGCTGGTGCAATTTGAGGCCACTGGTCTGTATGCCCTGGTGTCCGCCGGCGCGGTAAGCACGTGCGATCAGCGCGTGGCCAGAGAATATGTGGCGACGCTGAAGGCTGATAAGTAGTATGGCGGAAAAAGTCTGCATTTGCGGGAACCCGATGCCACCAAAAAGGCGAAAAAACTGCAGCGATCAATGCCAACGGGCCGCAGAAAAAAACGCGAAGCACCCGTACTCCGGGAAACCGCGAGGAAATCCGGACGCGATCTGGACGACGCGGCGCGTGTTGAGCGCAGACGCGAGTACGATCGCGAGAGGCGAGCTCAAATGACCCGGGAGCAGCGCGATCGGGTGAACACCATGGCGCGTACAAACTATGCGAAGCGCAAGGCAGCGGCCGCCGCCGAACAATCTAAAATCAATGAAAATGAGGTAGAAAAAACATGAGGAATAATCCCCGACCCCGGAACAGCAATACCACTCTCAACCGCCTGCGGCTGAGCAAGGGGCTGACGCAAGCTCAGCTTGCTGAAATGGTGGGCTGCCATGCGCGATCCATCACCTACTGGGAGACCGGAGCACGGCGTCCGGACACGGAGCATCTGCTGAAACTGGCCGAGGTGCTGGAATGCAGCCCGGCGGAACTGCTGGAGAGGAAGGAGGCGAGCGGAAATGGAGAAATTTGATCAACGAAAATATGTAAACGAGTGGCAGAAAGCAAACACCGCGCCTTTTAAATGGCGGATCAGGAAGGACGCGAGGGCACGTTTGGACGCACACGCTGCCGCCAGAGGTGTACCGCTCACAGAGCTCCTGCGTCAGCTAGTTGATGCCGACGCGAAGGCGCACGGCCTTCCCCCGGTGTTTGCCATCGGCTCTGAAGTCGAATCCGAAACCGATCAGAAATAGCCCCTTTGGCGTACCTCCCCTAAAAAATATCAGGTATACAAAAACGTCCGTACCTCCCCTAAAAAATATCAGGTACGGACGTTCTATTTATATATATATAGTTATTGTTCGTGTTTTACTAGGCGGAAACGTTTGGCATGGCAATGTTTGGAATTTTACATCCGAGCATTTATTCGCAGATATTTTGTGCTCTGAAAATTTGGAACAAACAACGGCAGGCGGGGCCCGCTGATGCTGTTCGTCCGCTCCGCAACACTATTCGCTGAAAGCGCTTTAAATGCCGTTTATAGCCGGGCTGTTTGTTATACGATAAATTCCTCTACTCGGTATACAAACAGGCTCAAAACGGCTCCTAATGGCTCTGTGGCGATTATATGCGCGAATGGCGGCGCACGCCGAGACGCTTGGACTGTTTGGCGCAGATATTTGGCCATCAGCGGCATGTGGGCAGCTCCTGGGCGTTGGTTTGTGGCGGGCTGATCCGCCTCTATTCATTCGCGGAAGCGGCGTTTGCGCAGCACTGGGCAGAAGCGTGTGCCGTTTCAACGAGTCGGACGTGAGACGCAGACCGCTCACGGCTCGCACCTGCTGCCGGGCGCAAATGCCGCACATTTGCAAACAACCCGCGCGTGGAATTCAAAAATCGAACGGTTTTGCCGAAAACAAAAGCGCCCTGCGCAGGGCGCTTTTGTATTCAGTCGGCTTCATGCCTGGCGGCGAATTTCGTGCGACGTGTGGCGGCGTGGCCACCAGGTGAGCGTGTCCGGCCGGTGCTTCCAGGCTCATATCTCCCCGCCCAGGCTCCATAAGTGCCAGAATATGTCATATTTCGGCCATCTTGAGGTTGAGACTTGCTTACCTTGTGCGGCACATTAGATTATCAAATATATTACACAGGTTCATATAATATTATACATCGTTTAACATAATATTATATATTGCGTTACACGATGCTATATATTAGATAATTTTGCAAAATTTGCGCCATTTTGTGGATTTTTGCGCACCTGGGCCGCCGATCCTGCCGGGGCTGCCGGGGCCCACACGGGCAGACCTGGGC
>ERZ1035037.160-NODE-160-length-25968-cov-36.376568_pt1 | contig 25968 bp, 48 predicted proteins | sample MGYA00520618_ERZ1035037 | MGnify/ENA primary metagenome ERZ1035037 (study PRJEB33766, sample SAMN09781741) | gut metagenome | biome: gut microbiome | host: Homo sapiens | place: Madagascar | study: EMG produced TPA metagenomics assembly of the PRJNA485056 data...
TTACAAAGGTGCATCCTCTGCCACAGGTGACTACGGTGCATCCTCTGCCACAGGTAACTGCGGTGCATCCTCTGCCACAGGTAACTGCGGTGCATCCTCTGCCACAGGTTACAAAGGTGCATCCTCTGCCAACGATCCAGAGAGCGTTGCGGTAGCATGGGGATACAAAGGAAAAGCAATGGGTGTCCTTGGTTCCCATATTGTACTTGCCGAATGGAAATACATCGGCAAAGAAGATGATGATAGATACGACAGATCAGAGCAGAAAGCATGGGAGTTTCTTGGTGCAAAGATGTTTCGGGTAGACGGTGAAAAAGTGAAGCCGGATACATGGTACAGATTGGAAAATGGTGAACTTGTGGAGGTGGAAGATGCAGATTAAGAAAGAGACAGTCATTTCTGTTCTGACAACAAGAGGAGAAACTATAAATGCTGGTGACACCGTGCTATTCAATTTTGATGGCAAGTGTTGCGTGGGTGTTTACCTGGGACTTTCAGACCGTGGAGCCTTGAAATTCAAAGGCAAGATTGCCGATACGGATGTGACATTCCATGTGATGCCTAGAAGCATAAAAGAGATTTACAAAGCTGATGTGACAGTGCATCAGGGTGTTGCAAGTGGATTTATGAATGAGCAGGAAAGCGAGGAATAAGTATGAAACATAAATTCCATGTTGGAGATGTGGTTAAACCCAACAAAAAAGCAGATGAAAATTATACCATAACTACCACATTTGTTGTAAGAGAAGCCATTGTTACAGAATTAAGAGACTATACGATGGAAATAAAAATCATAAAAGGGTCATGCAGTGTTGGGAAAGTATTTACGGTTAAAGAAAAATGTTTTGATTTGGTAAGAAAAGCAAAACAGGAAACCATTGTCATCTACCGCAATGACAACAAAGTAGTTGCGCTGGACAAGTCCACAGGGAAGAAAGCAGAAGCAAAATGCAATCCTGCTGATGAATTTGATTTCCGTACTGGTGCTAAGTTGGCTTTCAATCGGCTGATGGGCGAAGATGTGAAGCCTGATAACGGTGTTCGTGAGGTTAAGAGGAAAGCCAATGTAGGTGAGTACGTCAAGGTTGTTAATGAGAAGTCTGTTTTTAATACTTATAAAAACGGAGAAATTTTCAAAGTAACTTATGTTACAAAAAGCGGATGCATTTGTAAAAACTCTGAGAAACAGTGTGGTTTATGGCACAGAGAGTACGTTGTCCTTGAAAACTACAAGCCGGAAGAGAAAACAAAGGAAGAGGATGACAGCGAAATTCATGTCGGTGACATGGTAGAGATAACACACGGAGGTCATTGCTATTCAACATACGATACATGGAGTGGACTTGGCAGTTATAGGCAGAATTTTGTTTATGGAGTTTCTGTTGAAGATGGAATGGTTGCAAAGGTTTTGAACATTGCGCAGCACGATAACATACACATTAAGCGAAAACCTCTTGCGCTTATTCAAAATCCAAAAACAAGCCAGGTATTTATTATCAGAATTGACGGAATCAAAAAGGTAGAAAGGTAGGTAGCAGCATGGCAGACGAAAAGAAGCAGGAAGTAATGACACAGGAAAAGGCAGAGGTAAAGGAAAGCAAAAACAAGGTTACAGATTACAGCCTTGGAATTTTCGGAACATCTGACAATTTTATCATGGCAATGCAGATGGCAAAGGCACTGGCTGATTCAACGATTGTTCCGCAGACATATCAGAAAAATCCGTCTAACTGCTTGATTGCCATTGAACAGGCACAGAGGATGCATATTAGTCCTCTGATGGTTATGCAGAACCTTTATCCGATACAGGGCAGACCCAGTTGGAGTAGTAAGTTTCTGATTGCATCTATTAACGCAAGCAGAATGTTTGACATGGAGTTGCAGTATGACGAGGTAAAAGATAAGGATGGAAAGCCTTATTCATGCGTTGCGTGGACTATGAAAAACGGTCGCAGAGTTGAGGGCATGGAAGTCAATATGCAGATGGCAAAGGACGAGGGATGGCTTGGCAAAAACGGTAGCAAATGGAAAACTATGCCACAGTTAATGCTCCGGTACAGAGCGGCATCGTTCTTCTCTAGTCTGAATTGCCCGGAACTGACAATGGGTATTTACACAAAAGAAGAAATCGAAGATGGAGATTTCAAGGAATATCCTATGGAATCTATTCAGGATCAGGTTCACAGGGAGATTCAGAGCAATGCAAATGCTATGGAGTTTGAGGAAGTACCGCAGACACCGCAGACCGCAGAGACGGACATTGCCAGCGCAGAGACACCGGATTGCTTTAAGTAGGGAGGATAAATTATGAAGAAATTATACAAAACTTTTTTAGCAGTAGTAATGATGTTTGTAATAATGATTTGTATGTGCAGTTGTAGCACCGCTGATACGGTGAATTACAATCTCAATAAAGAAGCTGACGAGTTCAATGTTTACCGTAGAATAACGGTGACTAATGCAAGAACAGACATGATTATGATGCAGGCAGAGGGATATATGGCTCTTAGCAATAACTCTGCTAATGAACTTGTCGTTACCTTTAAGACTGGGGAAAATCAGTATTACAAGGATTACATCTATTTGAACGACTGGACTTGCTATGTGATGGAACAAGTGGAGCCTAAATCAACGAACAAGTATCATTATGAATTAGTATTTTATCCGGAAAGAATCATTCCTGACATTGAAATTAAGTAGGTGAAATTATGAAGTTAAAATGTTTAGGTTCCGGCTCTTCCGGTAACTGCTATCTTTTGACGGCAGATAACGGTGAAACACTTTTACTGGATGCAGGACTTCCTATCATGGACATAAAACGTGGTCTTAACTGGGATATTAAGTGTGTTGTGGGTGCGATATGCACCCATGCGCACAAAGATCACTCATTATCCGTATCAGACCTTGAACACATGGGAATATCAGTATTTAAGCCATATGAGAGTTTAGAACCTATGGAAATAGGGTTTACTGGTGGAATAATAATGGCATTTGATCTTACGACACTGGATGGTAAGTGGACACATACCAACGCTGACGGTTCAGAATGCCCTTGTTACGGATTTCTGATTACTCACCCGGAAATTGGAAAATTGCTTTATGTAACTGACACGGAATTTGTTAAGTGGCGGTTCAATGAAGTAAACCACATCCTTATTTCATGTAACTATCAGAAAAAGTACATTGATGATGAAAATGTTGCGAAAAGGAATCACGTTTTTCGTGGTCACATGGAACTTGGAACTGTGAAAGATTTTGTAATGGCTAACAAAACAGATAGCTTGCAAAACGTCATATTGTGCCATTTAAGCAGAGATAATGCAGAACCCAGTGAATGTGTCGCAGAGGTCAAAAAGATTGCTCCTATGGCTTATGTGGACGTTGCACAGGGCGGTAAGGAATGGATTTTGAAGAATGGAAAGGAGTGTCCGTTTTGAGCAAAAGAGTATTAGATGCTTGTTGCGGAAGTAGAATGTTTTGGTTTGATAAGCAAAATCCGGATGTTGTTTTTGCAGATAACCGAGAACTGGAAACTACTTTATGTGACGGAAGAACACTTCTTGTTAAACCTGACATAAAAATGGATTTTCGTAATATGCCGTATGAAGATAACAGCTTCAAAGTGGTTGTTTTCGACCCACCACATCTGATTCACGCTGGAGAAAAATCTTGGTTACGGCAGAAATACGGAGTACTACCGGAAGATTGGCCAACATACCTAAAAAAAGGATTTGATGAATGCATGAGAGTATTAGAGCCGGACGGACTACTTATATTCAAATGGAATGACCAACAAATACCTTTTTTAAAGATTCTGAAAGCATTCGGACAAAAGCCGTTACTTGGAGACCAGAGAGGTATGACAAGATGGGTAGTTTTTATGAAGTGATTAAAAAGGAGAAGTGCGTATGAGTGGTGGAAGTTTTGGTTATTTGTGCTTAAAAGATGTACCAGATTTAATGGAAGGTTCAAGTATCGAAGACCTTGAAAAAATGGTTCAGCACTTACAAGAATACGGTTACGAGGACATAGCACGAGATACACAGCGGTTGATTGAGTATATCCAGTCTGCAAGTATCAGAATCGAGGTTTTGAGCGAGAACCTTAGCGGAGTTTTTCATGCGGTAGAGTGGCATGAGAGCGGAGATATTCGCAGAGAGACCATGATTGCAGAACTGGAAAAGTACAGAAATGGTGGTGCGAATGGCTGATTGGAAGAATGTAGCAAAGGCAAAATCCATAGAGAGAAAGAACCGTGAACGCATACTAGCAGTCAATCCACACGTAGACGATGGAAGTGGAATTTACTTTCTGACAAGAACAGACGAGGATGGTTTTCGATATGCCTATATCGGGCAAGCAGTCAATCTGCTTTCAAGGCTTGCCGGACACCTTAAAGGCTATCAGCACATAGACCTTTCAATCAAAAGTCATGGTCTATATTCCACGGACAACATCTACGGTTGGAAAATAGGCTTTATGCACTATTCGGCTGAAGAGTTAGATAAGTGGGAGCAATACTGGATAAAGAAATATGCTGAAGGTGGTTATCAGCTTCGCAACAAGACAGCCGGTGGTCAAGGTGATGGAAAGAAGCATATCGCAGAGTACAGACCGGGAAAAGGTTACCGTGATGGACTGACACAGGGAAGAATCAACCTTGCAAGGGAACTGGCGAACATAGCTGACAAACATTTGGTTATCAGCCTTAAGCCGGAGAAACAGAACAATTCCATATCGCAGAAACAGTTTACAAAGTTTATGGAACTTTTGCATGGAGAAAAGGACGGTGAAAGTGATGAATAAAACAGACTATGAAGTACTTTTACAATACGTTGAAGAAACTGACAAGGAGTTTTATGAATCTCTTTCTACTCAAAAACAGATTATGTATCTTTGCTATCAATATGGAACTGAATCTTTTAAAAAGTACTTGTTTAAGTATAGATTTCAGCAAGTCTGCAATAAATTAAAGGAGTTTTTCAGAAAATGGTGAAATACAAAGGTGAATGCTGCGGATGTGCAACGGAAGCTTATCCATGTCTCGGCAATAGGTGCCCGAACATAAATGTGAAACATTTGTATTGCGATGATTGTAAGGAAGAGGTAGAGGAACTTTACGAGTTTGACGGTGTACAGTTGTGTGAGAAATGCTTGTTAATGAAATTTGAGAAGATTACATAACCGCCAAAACAGAACTTGAAAAGAGGTGACATAAAAATGCCAAAACATTATGACAACCCACAAGCCATACTTCGTCTGAGACGTGAGACAGAACTTTTGAGACAGTCAGCCGAAAGAAGTCAATTCACTGGGATACTGACACTGTTCTGTTATACCTTGTGGAAAGACTACAAGTACTCACAGACGAAGCTTTCTGAATTTTGCTGTAAATTCACCGAGTACAACGAAAAGTACGAGAATGAGCCTTATACGAAGTTACAGAATAGGCTTAACGACTTTGCGGACTGGACAATTGAGTACAAGGAATTTACAGAAGCTGATTATCCACATTACAAGTCGGTTGTAGCGCAGAACTGCATCCGGGAACAGGTCAGATGTAACAATCTTATCAATGATTTGTCCACCAGGTACATCCTATATGGAATGGTAATTCTTATGGAAGATGGATTCGGTAAGAAGAAGCTGACGAATTTCAAGGATAAGTTTTCTGACCACATGGACAAAGCCGGAGACAAGTGCAACGGAAAAGATTTCATGGACTTGTGGAAAGAACTGGTGGAAAACACTGGAATCTATATAGAGAAGCCTATTTTTGAGTAAGGAGTTCTAAATGGCAGAAAAACGAATGTTCAGTGCAAAAATAATTGAGAGTGATGCTTTTTTGGATATTCCTGCTACGGCTCAAATGCTTTATTTCCATATCTGTATGAACGCTGACGATGACGGATTCGTGAATAACCCACGGAAAATCATAAGGATGTGCGGTGCTTCAGAAGATGATTTAAAAGCGTTGATAGACAAAAGATTCCTGTTATCTTTTGATAGCGGTGTTGTGTTGGTAAAACACTGGCGCATTCACAACTACATTCCACCGGATCGTTACAAGCCATCGTGCTACGTGGATGAAAAAAGCAAAATAGGTGTAAAGCTAAACGGAGCATACACCACAGACCCTAAAAAGATGGTTTCCCCAGTAGAGGGAAATCCAAAGAAGCGTTGTTACGACAATGAAATCAAACTTGATAAGAGGTGATATAAATGCAGATGACAGGTTATGAATTGTTGGCGAATTATGAAAAAGCAGAGGATAAGGACAAACAGATTCAGATTCTTGCGGATTTGAACCACATTCCGGTTGATATGGTGAGTTTTGTGATTGATAACAGTGAGAAATTCGATACTTCAGAGACCCCGTTATCCACAGAAGAATTTACAAAGTGGTGTGAGACGGAACTTGACCGTGTGGATGCTCATATCCATGCACAGGAAATATATTATAGAGAACTTTGCAATGTATACAGAATCGCAAGTACATACGGGAAAGGAGTGTAGTCCCATGAGAGAGGGAACAGGAAACTTTCAGAACGGTGATTTACACTACATGGCTACACATCCGGTTGCTGATGCTATTAGAATCGGACGAGCGAAACCGTATGACTGCAGCTATCCAGTGATGACGGAGAAACCGAGAATTGCAGAAAGGAGCAAGGATGGAGAGAGAAGAAGCTATCAGGGATTTGGACATTATCAGGTTTAATCCTCATTGGGATGAACTTGTAAATGAAGAATATTGGCAAGAACTTATGGACATGGCAATCACCGCATTGCAGAATCAGCCGGTGTGGATTCCACTGCCGGAGACGTACCGGGAAAGTGAGGTAGAATATGGCAAATAGGAACACACTGCATAGCAACAAATTGGATGCTTTTCGCAAATGGCTTATCAAAACCGGATGGACGATTGAAGAACCGAAAGGTATATGGGAAGTATTAAGAGCGAAAAAGGCAGGAAGACAGAATCCCTTGATTGTCTATCAAAAAATGAACAAAGAGCATTTAAGCGTGATGGACAGAGATATTGATGTCATAAAGAGATTTTTGCAAGAAAAGTAGGTGGAAGATGGTGAAATGTAATAACTGCAAGAATTTAGAAACAAAGGATAACGGGTTTGATGCGTACTCATGGTGCGAGAAAATCAACGACTGTCCGCATGAGGACATAGAAAGAGATTGCGAGCACTACGCACCTATGACCAATGCAGACAGAATCCGTAGCATGACGGACGAGGAACTGGCAGATTTTTTAGTGACAGTAGAAACATACGGTTATCACGACCAGAGCATATCGGGAACCTACGAGATGAATGAATGGCTCAGGGCAGAAAGCGAGGGTATATGACTAGGGCAGAGACAACGAAGTTTCTCGGCGAGCTACTGAAAAGAGATAGATTTAGAGGCATGGGTAAGTACTGGGCAAGCGAGGTCAGCATTGACGCATTTACCGCTGCTGGAAAGGGCGGTCGAGTGGATTTTATGCAGTTCGTCCCACAAAATCAGTGCTCGATAGGAGCATTGGAAAAGGGAATCTTTATATGTTATGAAATCAAGAGCTGTAAAGAAGACGTATACAGCGGCAACGGCTTAAATTTTTACGGAGAAAAGAACTACATAGTAACCACGATGCAGTGCTATAAGGATATTCTCCCGGACCTAAGGAACGGGACATTTAATGAGCATTTGCGTAAGGCAAATCCAAAATCATCTGTACACTATGGAATTATGGTTGCTGTGCCGGTGATGAGGGACAAGTATAAAGAGTTTGAAGAGCCTACGCCGATTTCGAGTGACGTCTCGTGGAGACTTGAGATCATTCAACCATGCATCATAGGATCGCGCGAAAAATCATTAACGGAGCTTCTGTTTTGCATGGTTAGGAGCGGAAAGTGAGGATCATGAATGACACAGTACTGTAGATATTGTTGCTATCTATGTGTAGGAGATGCAAATTATTGCAGCGAGAAACAACAGACCATGAGTGATGCTGTAGCAAAGTCTCCTAATCGGTGTCACAGCTTTGCTCTCAATCCTATAGATGCTTTCGGCGAGAACGAACGAGGGTACAAGCCCAGGGAGCCTAAGAAGAAACAGTGCGACGGACAGATGAGATTGGAGGTGTAGAGGATGGCAATTAAACCGATTTTATTCAATACCGAGATGGTTCGAGCAATTATGGACGGACGGAAGAGTTGCACCAGGCGGTTACTGAAAGGACCGTTTACGGTGCACCCGAATGGTTACATAACAAAACCTAGAGGAAATGAAAACCTCTGCCCATATGAGCCACCATATCAGCCGGGGGATATCCTGTATGTCCGGGAAACCGTATGGCAGAAAATAGGGTACTATTTGGATGTTGACGGAGAGACAAAACCGTCATGGTATAACGAATTTAGATATGTTGCTTCCGATGAAAAGCCGGAAACTGGGTGGAATTATAGTTGGGTTAAACGTCCGTCCATCCATATGCCAAAAGAAGCCGCGCGTATCTGGCTTAAGGTTACGGATGTAAGAGTAGAGCGGTTGCAGGATATTACATTGGATGGTTGTCACAGAGAGGGTATAAATATTGAAACAAGTGCTGTGACAGATGGAGAAACTTTAAATAGAAATCATGATTTTAGTTTAGAGAAGTTTGAGATCTTATGGGATTCAACTGTAAAAAAATCAGATCTTGACCGCTACGGTTGGGATGCGAATCCTTATGTATGGGTTATCGAGTTTGAGCGGTGCGAGAAGCCGGAAGGAGTGTGATGCAGATGGAACGAGTTGATTGTACCAACATTGAAAATATCGAGGTTAAGTTTGATGAATATGAAGTACTTTATCAAAAAAATGACGACTTTAAGCGGTACGTTGACCGCTACTGTACCAAGCATCGTGTCAGCGTGGATGAAGCATTACAGCACTACCTGGTGCAGATGGCGGGCAAGATGTACAAGGAGCAGATGGATAACAAGGTAGAATAGATTAGAAAGGAGTAAGAGGTTTGCTGGCCAGCGTGAAAGACGTCTTTACTCCGAGAAGAAAATGGAATCAGTAAAAGAAAGAATGGATAGGATTGGCGCTTATGCGAAAATCGCTTCATTCATGCAAAAAGAAAAACAAGATTTTGCTTTTAAGCGTAAGTATGCGCAGATTAGGGCAGAAGAGTTTAAATCAGAATGTGATAAGCGGGGGCTGAACTGCCATGTATCGGTAGGTGGACTGGATAGCATAATCCTTTACATATTCCTAAAAAAGGTGTGTAACATTGATGTTCCGGGAGTATCGGCATCCTATCTGGAAGATAAAAGCATTCAGAGGGTACACCGGGCAATCGGGATCATAAATGTGCCACCGTTGAAACGAGAGGACGGGACATATTGGAGTAAGCCGAAAGTGATACAGGAGTTCGGGTTCCCGGTGATCTCCAAAGAGGTGGCAGCAAAGATAGAACTGCTACAAAATCCTTCGGAGAAGAATAAGACAGTGCGCCATGCCATTATTACCGGAGAGACCGGGGAATATGGTGGCTGGCAGAAAGATTCCCGAATGAAGCTTAATCATCGATGGCTGAAGTTGTTCGGTGGGTATGAGAACGAAAACGAGGGATGTGATTATCAGAAGCCTGATTTCTTGGTATCGTCCAAGTGCTGTTATTACCTCAAAGAAAAGAACTGTGATGACTGGGGAAAAGAGCATAACAGTGTACCGTATTTAGGGCTGATGGCATCCGAGGGCGGCAGACGTGCCAAGAGCCTGCGGATGAACGGCTGCAACTACTTCGGAGCATCCACAATCAGATCAGCACCGTTTGCTATATTCCACCGACAGGATATTCTGTCCCTGGCTCTGGAAATGGACGAGCAATGGAGAAATGGATGGAAAGATGAATTCCATGAGCAGTTATTACGTGAGGGAAAGCTTACAGAGAATTTTGTGATGCCAGATTCACTGATTCCGGAGATCTACGGAACTATTGAGAAGAAACCGGACGGAACTCTGTATACTACAAAAGCGCAGCGTACCGGATGCAGCATGTGTGGTTTCGGAATACACATGGAGAAACGGCCACATAGATTTGATTTGCTCTATGAGAGCAATCCCAAAGAGTGGGATTATCTGATGTTCCATATGTGCAAGGACACAGCTGGAAATGATTATGGCTGGGCAAAGGTACTGGAATATATCGGTGTGGGCTGGGATCCGACAACGATTGGCGGAAACTGTAAAGGGCAGATGAGCCTGGATGATTTTCTCAAAGAATAGGCACATGGCAGCTTAATGCTACCAAGGCCATATGGGACGAAACTGTTCTGATAGTTCGTAGATTCGGAACCATAGCTCAGTGTATTGCATAAAGACAGCAGAACAAAAGCAGAATGCAAATTCATCAGGAAGAATTGTTGAAACTATTTTAAGTGTAATGAAAAGAATAACCAACGAAATGGTTAAAAATTGTGTTTTAAGTATTTTAAACATAGGCATGTCTCCTTTGAAAATATGTGTTTTTGAAATTTTATACCATTATTATGTCAGATTTGTAGCTACAAAAGATATTTCTGCATGGAAATTCAATTTTAATCAAGAAAGGAGCCGAACCTCCGGCCGGGGTAACGCTATAGCAGGTTCCTTTTGAAAAAGTGACTTACAGAGAGTTTTTAGAATCAAAAATAGAACTGGCGCAGGACAGCGGATTTGTTGTGGATCCTGCAAAGATCAATAAAGCATTGAAACCACACCAGCGGGACGCTGTGATGTGGGCACTGAAAGGCGGTAGACGGGCACTTTTTGAATCTTTCGGTCTGGGTAAGACCATACAGGAAATTGAATTCTGCCATCAGGCAGCAGATCACTGTGGCGGTAGAGCACTGATCGTGCTGCCACTGGGAGTAAAGCAGGAGTTCACCAGGGATGCTGTGGAAATCCTTGGCTATGAGAAGCCGGAGTACTGCCGGACGATGGAAGAAGTTGAGCAGAGCACCAGTCAGATAGTGCTGACGAATTATGAGAGAGTCCGGGATGGAGACATCCGGCCGGAATACTTCGCAGCTACTTCGTTGGATGAAGCTAGTGTTCTTCGAAGTTTTGGAAGTAAGACCTATCAGACATTTTTGGATAAATTTAAAAACGTGCCGTATAAGCTGGTAGCCACGGCAACACCATCACCGAACAAATATAAGGAGCTGATCCATTATGCTGGATATCTGGAGGTAATGGATACTGGGCAGGCCCTTACAAGGTTCTTCCAGCGTGACAGCACCAAGGCGAATAACCTGACACTTTACCCGAATATGGAAGATGAGTTCTGGATGTGGGTAAGCAGCTGGGCATTGTTTATTACAAAACCTTCAGATCTCAATCTGACTTATTCTGACGAAGGATATGATCTGCCGGAACTGGACGTGCGGTGGCATGAACTTCCGGTGCACTACGGTGATACGGCGGACAGGGATGGCCAGATGCAACTGTTTCAAGAAGCTGCTGAAGGGTTGAAAGAAGCTGCAGCTGTAAAGCGGGAGAGCATCGGCGCAAGGGTAGCAAAGATGCAGGAGATTGTAAACGGATCCCCTGAGGATCATTTCCTCCTGTGGCATGATCTCGAAAGTGAAAGAGCGGCGATTCTCAAAGAGATTCCAGGTGTTGTGGATATCTACGGCGCTATGGATTACGACCTGCGGGAGCAGAGGGTCATTGATTTCTCAAATGGAAAAAGCCGGCTGTTTGCCACAAAGAAATCCTTATCTGGATCCGGATGTAACTTTCAGAGGTACTGTCACCGGGAGATATTTCTGGGGATTGATTATGAGTTTAACGATTTCATTCAGGCAATACATAGATGCTACCGGTTCCAGCAGACGGATCGTGTGGTAATTGACATCATCTACATGGAGAATGAGCGGCAGATCCGTGAAGCGCTGGAAGAGAAATGGAAGAATCATAATCACATGGTTGCAAAGATGATTGAGATCGTAAAGAGGTATGGCCTGAATTCTGCGAATAAGGCAGAGCGGCTGGAAAGGAAGATGGGCGTGGAAGGAAGCAGAGAGGAAAGAACGGTAAGAGGAAATCACTATGAAGCGGTATATGGTGACTGCGTGGAAGAAACAAGGGCAATGGAAAGCAACAGTATTGACCTGATACATACGTCTATTCCCTTCGGCAACCACTACGAATACAGTGCCAATTATAACGACTTCGGACACAATCAGGATACTGGCAGGTTCTTTGAACAGATGGATTTTCTTACACCGGAACTGCTCCGGGTATTACGCCCCGGCAGAGTGGCAGCCATCCACGTAAAGGACCGTGTGCTGTTTGGTAATGCGACTGGAACCGGAATGCCAACCATAGAGCCGTTTCATGCGCTGTGTATCGCACATTACATGAAACATGGATTCCAGTATTTCGGCATGATCACGGTAGTGACGGATGTGGTGAGGGAGAATAATCAGACCTACCGCCTGGGATGGACAGAGCAGTGCAAGGACGGATCAAAGATGGGTGTCGGATGTCCGGAGTATATCCTGCTTTTTCGCAAGCTGCCGACCGATAGATCTACGGCATACGCTGATACGCCAGTGAGCAAGAGCAAGGAAGATTACACCAGGGCACAGTGGCAGATTGACGCGCACGGATACTGGAGATCATCCGGAGACCGGTTGATCAGCAAGGACGAGCTGGAGAATATCTCCGTGGATAACTTACAGGCGGTATACCGGGAATACAGCCGTGAGAATGTGTACAGCTACAAGGAACATGTAAAACTAGCCAAGAAGCTGGACGAAAACGGGAAACTTCCGGCAACATTCATGGTAGTTGCACCGGGATCCTGGAATCAGATGGAAGTGTGGGATGACATCAACCGGATGCGTACCCTTAACACAACACAGAGCCGCAGGCGGGCACAGATGCACGTATGTCCATTGCAACTGGATATCGTGGAGCGGATCATCAACAGATACAGTAATGAGGGCGATACGGTCTATGATCCGTTTGGTGGCCTGATGACAGTACCCATGACAGCTATTAAGATGCACCGGTACGGTAAAGGTTGTGAGCTGAATCCAGATTACTTCCGGGATGGAGTGGGTTACCTGCAGGCAGCGGAGAATGAGGTGGACGAGCCTACACTGTTTGACTTTATGCCGGAGGTGATGCCATGAAAAATAACATTATCATTGACTGCTTTGCCGGTGGCGGCGGAGCAAGCGTAGGAATAGAAATGGCACTTGGAAGATCTGTTGACATTGCCGTAAACCATGATCCGCAGGCTATACGGATGCACAGGGTAAACCACCCTGATACATTGCACCTGACAGAAGATATTTTCAAGGTAGATCTGCAAAAGTATGTTGGAGATCGCCATGTGGCTCTGATGTGGGCATCACCTGACTGCACTAGCCATAGCAAAGCAAAAGGCGGGCAACCACGCAACAAAGGATTGCGGATACTCCCCTGGGCGGTATATAAGCACGCAAAGACGTTGCTGCCGGATGTAATCATCATGGAAAATGTGGAAGAGATACAGCAGTGGGGGCCGTTGGATGCAGACGGTCACCCGATACCGGAACACCGGGGAGAGGACTACCGCAAGTTTATCATGGCAATGACCTCTCTAGGATATGTTTTTGACAGCCGGGAGCTTGTGGCTGCGGATTATGGGGCACCTACGACCCGGAAACGATGGTATGCAATTTTCCGGCGGGATGGAAATAAAATCGTCTGGCCAGCACCTACCCACAGCAAGGATGGGATCGTGCTGCCGAAATGGAAAGAATGTGGTGACTATATTGACTGGTCCGATCTTGGAACATCCATATTTGATCGTAAGAAGCCGCTGGCGGAAGCTACAATGGACAGAATCGGTAATGGTGTGAGGAAGTATATTATTGATAATCAACATCCGTATATCGTCAAAAGCAAGGATGCACTGGCATTTATCATCCAGTATCACGGTGAGACCAGGCAGGGGGATTCCAGGGGGCAACTCCTTACGGATCCTATAAAGACTATTGATACAAGCAACCGGTACGGATTGGTAACCGCATTTGTCACAAAGTTTTATAAGACCGGGATCGGGCAGGGGTGTGACGAGCCACTGCATACGATCACCACTTCCCCTGGACATTTCGGACTTGTATCTGCGTTTATGGTCAAATATTACGGAACCGGGTGTGGTCAGACATTGGACAAGCCGCTGGGGACCATTACCACAAAGGATCGGTTCGGACTGGTGAATGTTCTGATTGAGATTGATGGAGAGCAATATGTTATAAAAGACATTTTTCTGCGGATGCTGAAGCCGGAAGAATTGAAGCTGATGCAGGGATTTCCCGAGGATTATATCATTGATAGGGATATTGCAGGAAAAACATATCCTATTGTGGAGCGAGTGGCAAGGATAGGTAACAGCGTAGTGCCAGTTATGGCAGAAGCACTGGTATCTGCAAACTGCAGTGATCTCCGAATAGGAGAGCGTACACCGAACATGCGGATCAAAGCGGAGCAGACCGGACAACTCCGGTTTGCTTAGGAAGTGAAATCAGGAACTAAAATTTTGAGTTTCTATTTGAGTTCACACTCAATAACTCAAAAGCAAGTTAAAATTCCCCGGTAATACGGGGGAGAAATCGAACTGGTAAAGAAAATTTACTAGTTGGGTGCAAATCGAACTACCGAGGAAAATTCGGTAGTTGGGCAAGTTAAAAGCAGGAGGAAAATCATATGAAATATTGCATTGAAACAACGGATAATGGTTGCATTGAAACCTTGGAAATTTCTGATAGAAAATTTCAGAGAGAATCCATAAAAACAGAATATGGTTGTACATCTTCTGATCCGGATTTTTCGGATCAGTTGGAAGAAGCAGGGTATTGTGATGAAATCGTGGAGACAGTATATGACTTATATGATGGATGCGGAACTCTTGATTTCATTCAGTTAGCAGAACTGATAAATGAGTAATTTAGGAGTTTCTTTGGGAGAATGGAGGTAGTGAAAATGCTAGACGTTACAGAAATTATTAATATTATAGAAAAATCATGGGGAGTGAATTCTATTGGTAGTCCTTTCGGCTCATGCACAGAAAAATTTGCGAATGAAAAGATGATAGAAATTGCCAATAAAAATAATTTCCCTGATGATGTACTTAAATTGATTAAAGCTAATCCGATTAAGTTTCATCAATATCAGAAATTTGACAATGGGCGTGGTATAGGTAGATACTATGCAAATTTGGTAAGACAAATAAATTAGGATTTAGTGGAGGTAGGAAATGTTAAAACCAAATTGTGAAGCAAAAGAATTTGAAAAGTACGGATTTAAGCGTTGTAAAGGAATAGCAGGAAAAAGCGAATGTTACTACTTGTGCGTTGCCAACGGGTGCAAAATGCTTTTCGTAAGTAATTGTCTTTTTTGTGTTAATGATTGGAAAGACGATGATCCACGAATACATGAAAATCCAAATTGCAAATACAGAGATCATAGAGATTCGCTGGATATTATATATGATTTGATTAAGGCTAATATGCTGGTTAAGTTAACTGAAATATCGGAAAATTTGTGTAACAGAAAGGAGATATGTATGGCGAGACCGAAGAAAGAAGGTAAGAAGAACATCCGGAAGAACATCAGGGAGAATATCAGCATGGATCCGGAGCAGTATGAGAAACTGGTAGCTTACTGTCACCAGCAGGACAGACCTATCTCCTGGGCGATCCAGAAGGCGCTGGATGTATATTTATCGGAGGTGTAATATGAGAAGAATACGGCTTGTTAAGGTATTAGCACCGGAGAGCGTGGCAAGAACGTATGACAGTGCAGGAAACAGAGTAGACGAAGATTTCCGTTGTGCAGAATGTGGCATGGGAGTTGCTCGGGAATATGCCTGTTGTCCTTACTGCAAATGCGAACTTGACTGGGACAAGATTATAGACATGTCTGATTGCACATTCAGAAAAATGTTTGGCTGATTATTGTGGAATTATGCGTAACATTACACAACAAAACTGAAATTTAGCGAAGGAGAATGGCTTATGAAGTTATCAAAACTGACTAAGCCAGAACTTGAAGAAATCTTCCGAAACGCCAATTTCACGGAAGAGGAAGAGAAAGTGTTTTGGGATTTGTCTAAAGGAATTTCTCAAAAAGAAATATCCTTTAGACATTCCATTTCTGTAACTACTGTAGAAAGAAGAGTGAGGTCTATAAAAAATAAGCTTAAGCGGTTAGAAGGTGATAGATTTGGAACTTTCTAATATGGAAATATTGCAATATGCCGTTAGCAATGGTATGATTGACACGGAATCTTTGCAAAAAAGCATTGAAATGAAAAAGAAAGAAGAGTATCTAAAGAAACATCAATACGCAATCAACAAAGGCAAAGACGGATACTGGAGAACTTATTTGCCGGATGAGGAAAAAGGAAGGAGACTTGTAAAAAAGAAAAGTGAGGAAGATCTCAAAGAAGAAGTTATTAAGTTTTACTACCAAAAAGAGCAAAATCCAACAATTACAGAAGTGTTTTACGAATGTGAAGACCGAAGATTGTCTCTTAAAAAGATATGCAAAGCAACATACGACAGAGATGAGAGATATTTTCTAAGACACTATGGAGAGTTGGGAAAGCGAAGAATAAAATCAATATCAGAAGATGAATGGGGGGATTTTTTAGAGGAAGAAATTGCCGATAAAGAGTTGACACCTAAATCTTTTTCCGGTCTAAAAGGAATTACAAGAACCTTCCTTAAACGGGCGAAAAAACGTAAACTTATTGATTTTAATATTGTAGAACTTTTTGAGAATCTTGACGTATCTGATAGTGATTTTAAAAAAGTAATAAAGGAAGACTATGAAGAAGTATTCGACGAATATGAAACTGATGTAATGATTAAATATCTTGTCAACCACCTTGATACTTCTAATATTGCTATATTGCTTATGTTTTTAACTGGTGTTCGTATCGGAGAGGTTGTAACATTAAGGCATTCCGATTTTTCTGATAATACTTTTAACGTTCGCAGAACGGAGACGAAGTATAAAGACGAAAACGGAAACAATGTTGTTGAAGTAAAAGAGTATCCTAAAACCAAGGCAGGAATCAGAACAGCAATTATACCAAATGATTATGTATGGATTTGCGATAAAATAAAATACATAAATCCGTTTGGGGATTACATTTTTACCAAAAATGATATTAGGATTACTGCACAGGCGGTTAGGCAAAGGCAGAAAAGGCTTTGCAGGAAATTGAAAATTTATCCAAAGCCACCGCACAAAGTAAGAAAGACATATGGAACTATTCTTATGGATAACAATGTGGATAAGAGACTTGTTATGGATCAGATGGGGCATACAGATATTATGACATCAGAAATACACTATCATAGGAACAGGAAAACCATTGAAAAGAAATCGTCTATTTTGAGTAGTATACCAGATTTACAGGCAAGATGATTTGACTACTATTTTTGCAAAAGTAGTCAAAAGTAATCAACAAAAAACACCTAGAAAGCCAGTAAATATGCGGAAAGTACGAGGAATAGAGTGGGGTTCGAGCCCCCTTGCTTCCATTCAAAAAAGCTGATAAAATGGGCGTTTCAGGGCACTGGGTAGTCGAATAGTAGTCAAAATAGTAGTCAAGCCTAAAACGAAAGGAGTTTTTTGCAAAGATTCCAATAATTTTATAGTGAATGAAATGCGACGGATACATGACGGGTATACCGTCTTTTTTTATGCCAAAATTTAAGCATAAGGAGGGATGACCTTATGGGAAAATTCAAATTTTCAGATGAAACACTGGAACATATTTTCGGCAAAGAACGTACAAGGGAAGTGCCGATTAAGTATCAGTCAATCATGGTTCATGTGATCGAAGAAGTTTTAGGAGAGATGGGCAATGCTTATGAATTTCAGTCCGTTGGGACTTATGAACAAGCCGACATATCAGACACTTGATGAAGTTGAAATTGCGAAACAGATAGAATCAATGGAAGAAAGGGAGAATAGTCATGCCACAGCCGATTATGAATCCGAATTATTTCAATCCGCAGTATAGAACACCTATGTACGGACAATTTATGCCACAGCAGGAACAGTTCCAACCACAGCAGTTTATGCAGCAGTCACAGCAAACTACGGTACAGATGTACGGTCGTATTGTACCGGCACAAGAATGCATAGCACCGAATGAGGTTCCTATGGATGGAAACACTGCATTCTTCCCCAAGCAAGACCTATCGGAGATCTATGCTAAATCCTGGGGAGCGGATGGGAAAATCTACACAAGGATCTACAAGCCTATTTTAGATGCAGACCCTAGCAATTTACCGTCAGACACAGAAAAAGCGAAATTTGACCTATCAGACGAAGCCACAGCGGTATTTATGAAGCGTTTCGATGAACTGGAGCAAAAGATTGAACAGTTGAAAACTTCGCAAACGCAAAGAAAAACTCCACAATCGCAAAGAAAGGATGATGCAGAATGAATATGATGAATCCTATGCAGATGCTTAGAGGAATGGGAAGTCCCCGGCAGTTTATCCAAAATATGATGGGGAATAGCCAGATCATGTCAAACCCAATGGCTAAAAATATAATGGGTATGGCTCAAAAAGGAGATTTTGCCGGAGTAGAGCAGTTAGGAAGAAATATTGCCAAGGAACGTGGTATGGATTTTGATTCCGAATTTGAAAAATTCAAGCACCAATTTCCTATGAGATAGATACTAAATTCTTGCAAGATTAAGTATAAAAAATATTATATGGAGGTAAAAATTATGTTTGAGAGTAACAATACTCCCTTTACCATGCCTGTTATGCCTGCCAACAGTGGATATGGAAACAACGGTGCATGGGGTGACGATGGTGCATGGTGGATTATTATTTTCGTCCTTTTCTTTGCTTTTGGCGGTTGGGGCGGTAATGGTTGGGGCGGTAATGGCTCTAATTCCAGTTACTACACCGATTCTGCACTACAAAGAGGGTTCGACACCCAGTCTATCATCGGTAAACTGGACGGAATCAACAACGGTCTGTGTGATGGGTTCTACGCTGTGAACAACGGTATGCTTACTGGATTTAACGGTGTAAACACCAACATTTTACAGACTGGCTATGGCATCCAACAGGCTATCAATGCCGACACCGTAGCAGGAATGCAGAATGCTAACGCTTTACAGGCACAGTTAGCGCAGTGCTGCTGCGAGACCCGTGAAGCTATCCAGGGTGTAAACTACAATATGGCAACGAATACTTGCGCATTGCAGAACACCATGAATAACAACACTCGTGACATTATCGACAGTCAGAATGCCGGTACAAGAGCAATCCTTGATTTCTTGACAAATGACAAGATCGCTACTCTGCAGGCAGAAAACAACGATCTGCGCAGAGCCGCTTCTCAGGATCGTCAGAACACTCTTCTGACTACTGCCATGAGTGCACAGACACAGCAAATCATCAACGCTGTGAATCCTGCGCCCATCCCGGCATACCAGGTTCCCAACCCTAACGTATATTACGGATGCGGTTGCAACACTGGTTGCGGATGCTAAAACTGCATATCGAGTAACTTAACCTTAAGGTTATGTCTGCTATGCAGAATTACTGACAACATGGGGCAGACTGTATTGTTTGCCCCTTTGATTTTGAAAGAGAGGTATTTATTATGGCTGAATATACAGCAGTAGCATTACAGACTGTGGCAGCAGGAGCAGACGTTGCTCTTACCGAAACTGCCGTAAATGGAAGTAACTGTATCACTCACAGAGAGGGATCTGGAATTGTGAAGTTAAGAGGTATCACTAATCAGTGCCGGGCAAGATTCCTTGTAAGTTATTCCGGTAACATTCAGATTCCCACTGGTGGAACTGTTGGGGAAATCTCCCTTGCACTGGCAGTAGATGGAGAGCCTTTACAGTCTACACGGATGATTGTCACACCGGCAGCAGTAGAGAATTTCTTCAATGTTTCTGCACAAGCTTACATTGATGTTCCTCGTGGATGTTGCAGTACGGTAGCGGTTCAGAACACTTCCACACAGGCTATTGAGGTACAGAACAGTAATTTAATTGCCGTTCGTGAAGCGTAGGAGGTGAACATCATGGATGTTAAGAGAATGCATGAAATGATTGAAAAACTTTCTGAATGCGCTAAAACGCAGTTTGATAAGGGAATCGACCATGTAGACACTTGTGAAATGGGAAAGGTCATCGACATGATGAAAGACTTGTCAGAAGCCATGTACTACCGGGAACTGACAAAAACCATGCAGGAATATGACCCGGAAGAAGTCATGGAAATGTTTGATCGTTACGGTGACGGCGGCAGACGGTACTATGACCATTACCGCTATGCTGATGGCAGATTTGCCCCTAAAGGACACGGAACGTACCGTAGAGGTTATGAAGAGCCTTATTACCATATGACACCGGAAATGTATCACCGTGACATGGACAGAGATATGGGACGTATGTACTACACGGAAACATCTGCATCCGGTATGCGTGATGCAAGAGAGGGCAGAAGTGGCATGAGCCGCAGAGCCTACATGGAAAATAAGGAACTGCATAAAGCTAACACGCAGCAGGACAAGGAAGCAAAAGTCCGTGACCTGAACACATACATGACCGAACTTGCAAACGACATGACAGAAATCATCAACGATGCAACACCGGAAGAAAAGACGGTACTGCGGAATAAGCTGTCTGCGCTGGTAACAAAAATCGGATAACACACATAAGGGGCTTATTTAGCCCCTTTTATGTTGGAGGTGGTAAGTTGTTCACAATAAATGGAATGGGCTGGAATTTAAGGCTTGTAGGCAGTCACAGTCCTATGCTAATGCGTTCTGACGGTACGTATACATTTGGAATGACCGATAGGAACACAAGAGAAATTTACATATCAGACATGATTCATGGAAATTTCTATGACCGTGTTCTTTGCCATGAGTTGTGCCATGCGTTCTGCCTATCATACAATCTGACTATGGATATTCAGACGGAAGAGATTGTTGCCGACTTTTTGGCTACCTACGGAAGAGAAGTGTTTGCTGTGGCTGATGAATTGATAAGTGGTTTTGTGGAAAGAATGGCATAGAAAAGACCCCTTTTTATGGGGTCTCTTCTGTTGATTTTTTCCTATTTAAACACTCTTTAGCCCATGCTTTTCTTTCTTCTTCAAAATGTATTTGCTCCGCAGACTTAAAATTTATAAACTCTTTAAACATTATTTCGGTTTGATACCCAAACAAGTAATCATAAATCTTTTCCATCACATCAGGGTAGAACCAAAATATTTGATAAAGATATATTGGTTTATCATCCGGTAATATGTGTTCACTACTTACATAAGATTCCCATAGATAATCCAAATTGAAATATTGGCTAACATGATGATAGATATAGGAAAATAAGGTGTAAAAAATGCCTTTTTCTTTTGAAAATTCAGCAAGAGATTCTAAAAATCCATACTTTGACTGCTTTTCGAAAAAATATTCTCTTTCAGATTGGCTAACCTCTGTATATCCATGAAGCATATTTACCATTTTATATAAATTTTCGTTGCTATCTTGTTGAACAATATTTGAAAAATATAGATTCGCATTTTTTATTTCTTCCATTGCGTATTCAAATTTCATCTTGAACAATTCTCCGTTTGAAATCCTATATTTTTCAAAATATTCATGCAATTTCTTTTCATTATAATCAAAATTACTGTGAGAACAAGAAATTGCAACTCTTCCAGTCTTACCTTTACTGTAAAATTCGCATTGCTTCGACAAGTCTTTTATTCTATTATAAGGTCTTCGAGTCTTACCTATTTTTACATCATTTTTGTATTCAATAATGTATAAATAACCAGTTCCCATGTTAGTGAATGGCTTTTCTTCTTTGATTTTGATATATTCTTTGAAACTGTATATATTCCATTCTCTGACAGCCAGTTCTGTTCCCTCAACGTTTACCAGTTCCGTCATATTCTACCTCCTAAATCTGTGGAATGTAAGAACCATTCATAATACCGATTGCCAGCTTCATTCCCTCTACGGCATAGTAGTTAATAGTACTCACTTCACATTCTGAAAAAGAATCCATGAGTTCTTCAAATACCTTTTCACTTACGATTTCCTGCAATTTATTGAAGAACGGCTTAAAATATTCTGATGCTTTATCTCCTTTTTCCGCAGTGTTGATAATCTGACTTTCAAATACGATTTCTAAAAATTTGTCCATGATTTTCTTCTCCTTTTGATTGATTTTCCCAAAAGAAGATGTTAAAATAAGTTATCACTTCTTTGGGAGTGGGAGAGTAACCGTAATGCTTTGGTTGGTGGAACGGTTACTCTATTTTTTTGCTAACAGCAAGTGTATACCTTGCCTTATTGCTTCGCCTTTGGTTATCTGAAGTTCTTCACAATATTTCTCTAATTTCTGTTCTGTTTCATCATCCAACCTTATGCTAAAGCGGTTAGCCTTTGGCTTTTCAGCCTTTGGTCTACCTACTGGTGACATATTTTTCACTTCCTTTCTTGTCACACCTTTATTATATATGTGTGACATAAATTAGTCAAGCACTTTTTCAAAAAAATAAGAGAGTGGTGGCACTCTCTTGATTTTTATGCTATCAACAGTTTTCTGTTTGTGTTCAAAATGAAATTCTTAATATCATCATATCCCCAACCGCAGTCTACTAATCCACTTACAACCATTTCTACAGACTTGACTTTTGCAAGTTCTTCTGCGGATAATGAATCTCGCAAGTTGTCCTGTTTTCCAATTCCAAATTCTTCTCTTAACTGCTTCGCTGACTTTCCTAACACAGCTTTGTAAATCAAATCAGTGTACGTGGAGTATGCGTGACCGTGCATACGTTCATTTTCCCCTGATTCCTTGATTGCATTTGTAAGAGCCTGTCTGACAGCAATTCCTTTTTCACGCTCTTTTACTTTGCCTATCAGGGCTTTTTCCATTGCGTTGAATTGCTTGATATATGCTTCCTTAAACTGCATTGCTTTTTCGCCAGTGTATCCCATTACTAAAATTGTAAATGCGTCTCTTGTCATAATAAACATTGGCTGCTTATGCCCTTGCTCATTCACATAATTCGACTGCACGAAATTGCGCAGTCGAAATTCTTCACTGCATTTCAAATCACGTATGTCTTGTAACACTCTACGGTGTTCTTTTCCAAACGTTTCCGCAACATCAAGGCTTGTTACAACAGTTACCTCTTCTTTTCCTACGATTTTGATTTCAACTAACATTTTCTACCTCCAAACAATACATTGTCATGGGGCAGAAGAGCATAAAAAAAGCCCACTACCCCTGTTACTGTTGGAGTAGCGAACTTCCAATCTCTTTTTGGTCTGTCTTTATTCCGGGTCTTGGTTACAATCTAGGCTGTTTAATCAGCTTTCACTCTCCGGACATGGTACAAGACTTCCTAACTGACACATATTATATCATGTAGAACGTAGGTTCGCAACAAAAAATAAGAGCACCCTTGCGGATGCCCTTAAAATCAATTATCTTGATGCTCGGATAAGTCGTAAATAACTTCATTTGTGTCTTGGTCTACAATCAGAACATTGAAGTCTCTGTCTTCTGGTGGAACTAAATTGTACGCTTGTATAGAATCACTTAATACTCCGCATATAATCGCTACACCGAAAGGAATAAACGGATTGCCAGCTTCATATTCTTCCTTGTTTGCGTAAAATGTAAACTCTGAAAAATCATCATTGTAGTCTACTGATTTAAGTGAAGCATATTGTTCATCAGAAAAAATTTCTTGAAACGTAGCGTTGAGATTATCTTTGCTTAATATCTCGTCTAAAGTAGCTTGTCTCTTTGATTCCTTAATTGTCAGCGTGTAGTGGTCATCGTCATATACCTCTACCACAGCATCAGGATTATCTTCTTTATAATCTGCAACGTATTGTTCGATTCCTACATTGTTGAAATCGTAAGCAGACAAGATAATATCAACATCCTTGTCAAAAAGCTGTGGTGCTTCTGATTCTTCTACTGGTGATACATTTGGTGTTTCTTGTGGCTTCTGTGTAAGGTCTACGGTGTTCGTCTGTGACCCACAACCGCAAATAAGAAGTGATAAAGATAGTAGTAATGGAATTATTCGTTTCATAAACATTTCCCCCTCTAGGTTTTATTAAAAATCTCATTTTTTGAGACTTTTTTCGTAAAAAAATTCAAGGTAAATCGTTTTGTATCCCCCTGGGTTACGAATTTTCAACCGAAAATCTCGTTTTCAGAGGTTTTTGAAAGAAAAATTTTTTGTCAAAATATAATGCCTTTTTCAAAATACCCCCCGGGGTAGCACTTTTCAAGCTGAAAAATCCGTTTTCAGAGGTTTTTCTCTGATTTTTTCAGACCGATTCAAGGTATGGAACATTTTTCGTTTCTGCGGTGTAAGTCCTGGACGTGTCACCCGGTCACCGTGTCGCAGCTTTTCCAAGGTCTCCGACTGCCGAGAGCATAGAATCATACGCAGACCGCAACAGCTCCGCAGATTCCGGAGACAGACCACCGGCGGCAGTCTCCACCCTTATAACAGTGTCCAGCCGTTCCGCTGCATCCGCTACACTCTCCATGATATCATATGTATGACCAATTCCCACTTTTCGCATTTTGTAAAATCCCCTTGTAATATTTGATTGTACACCAAGACAGCGCAAGCCGTCAATATATCCGGTCGCATGATCTGACCGAATCCGGTGGAAGAGTAGCACAAATATACCACCAACCGGCAGAAGATCCAACGGAACACGACAAAAAGACGGTTGCAAGCCGTCTTTTATCTGTTTTCAAGTTCAAAAATTGCCCACCGTAGGGCGGCGGCTGTCTCCGTGTCGTGCTCTCGTTCCGCACGTTCTAACAGTTTGTAAAGTCTTTCAAGGTTCTTTTCTTTCATCCTGGTAACCTACTTTTTCAATTTTTGGGAATGATCCACCCATAAAACCGCCGCCGGTAGTGATCCGGCGGGCATCCTCTGCGGCGGCTGTCAAGGTTCAAAATCTATAATTCCTAAATAAAATTGATCTTTAAAGTTATTAAAAAAATGATCTTTTAAATCTGATAATGTTTTTTCTCCATTTTTTAACGATTCAAAATCACTCAACACCATTTCATCAGTATAATTTGCATATTTATTATAACTAATTGATATCCTAAATTTTTCCCCGGATTTTACCCATCCACAACAACCGGAATTTTTAGCAACTGGATATGCACCTATCTCATAGCCATATAAATCCATATAATCTTTTGTGTTTTTATCGTGCCAATCCTCTAGCTGTATTAATGTACCGTCAGGCATTTTCGATTTTTCTATAATTTTCATTTTCTCGCTCCTCCGCATTTTTCAAATTTTCCCGTTTCCGGGTAAAAGCAAGCCGGGACTCGATCCCGGTTGTAAGCCTGTCTTACTTGCTAAATTTAACAATATGATAAATTATATCAAAAGAATGGCTTAATGCTCTTGCCTGTGTGTCTAACCATTCCTCGGATCTGTTTGGTTTGTTCTCGCCGCCGCAAACCTTTTTTAACTCAGACGGGCAACAGAGACGTTCGGCAATGTCACAATCATAAATCAGAGAGTAGCCGCCCCAACTGTACTGTTTCCAGTCAGCGGCACCATTAAGTAAAAGGCTTTTTAAGTCTGTTTTGTCCTGCGGGATCTCTTCAACTTCCAGAGATTCTACAAGCTCATAAGCATAGATCTTTACACCTTTATTCCATGCGCTTCTTGCATTGATGTTGTTGATTGCTTCTAATAATTCATTCTTTCTCATATTGCTTTTACCTATTCACCCGTGTTATAATTTGGATGCCTTTCTTTTTGGGTGCCGGTGTTCGCTTGGTAGGTGGTCACCGGCTTTTTTATTTGTTGAGATAACTATATCATGTTATATATCATAAGTCAATAGCAAATTATATAAATT
>ERZ1035037.167-NODE-167-length-24973-cov-18.524761_pt1 | contig 24973 bp, 10 predicted proteins | sample MGYA00520618_ERZ1035037 | MGnify/ENA primary metagenome ERZ1035037 (study PRJEB33766, sample SAMN09781741) | gut metagenome | biome: gut microbiome | host: Homo sapiens | place: Madagascar | study: EMG produced TPA metagenomics assembly of the PRJNA485056 data...
CATAAAAATAATATAGATATGACATTTGAAGAAGCAAAGAAGATATTGGAGAGTGAAGGTTTTAAGCTTAGTGGACCTGGTAAGCCTGGAGTTGTTAGTGAATACTTTGCAGAATACGAGGCTCCTGAGATTTGTGAAGCGATGCAGATTGTTTGTTCTGCCGGCTTTCAACTCGCTATGTTAGCTGGAGTCTTTGACGAGCGCAAGGAACGTTTGAAGAAGGAGTATGAAAAGAACACCAAGGCACCCTGTTCTGGTGAAGAGCAACCAAAGGAGAATGGTCTGAAAGCTGCAACAGATGCGTTTATCTTGCAGGCGAACGAAATCATGCGTCTCAAAAAGAAGAACGCTGAACTGCTTGAAGCCATTGATAAGATGAAGGAAGGCAACCCAGCCCTTAAAGAATCAGCCTCCCAGTTCAACGATGCTTTGCTGGATGAGCAGGCGAAGAAGATTGCAGAGCTTACCAAGGAGAAATCAAATCTGGAGGATCAGATTACGGTTTTGAATGCTTGTAAAAAGCACAACGATAAAATCGACCGAAAACAGATTAAGTGTCTCGGCAAGGAGATTGCTAAACTGAATGGCATCATCCATGACAAGAACGCTATTTTGTCTGACGTTGCAGAGAAACTTCGCCTTTCAAAGATTCGTGAGAAGAATCTGACCGAGGTAGGACAGAAGTACATGAAGGAGAATGAGGAGTTGAAGAATAATCTTGCCGACAAGATTGTTGTCAAGATTGACGCTCAGGCATTGAAGAGTGCCGAGAGTGCTCTCGCTTATAAAGAGAAGGTGATTGCAGAGAAGGACGAGGTGATTGCCGACTTGACTCATGAGTTGAAGGCTAAGCACAAGAAGTATGTGTGGTACAAAGGCGCATACGATGCTGCCCAGCAGATTCTCAATACCATTGCAGATTACGCAGCCAAGCATCCTGATAAGAAAATCAGCGACCCGATGGTTGAGGAAAATCATCCTATCGAGGGCGATCCCGTGCGCAATTCCGGGGAAAACGAGATGGAAGAACACGTCAAGCGTTTATGTAAGGCTAGGAAGAAATGTCACAGATATAGAGTTTCTTGTGATATTGCAGAGGAAGGCAAAGACCATTCTTGTGTAATTGTATTATGCGGCAAGGATTATGTTGATGCACTAAAGAAAGTAAAAGACGTATGGCAGGAGTAAACAATCAAGATACACAGCAGCCGAAGAGGGCGCCCATTACTATTAGTGGGTATCCTCAGGCGGCTTTGGACATGATGAGAGCTAGACACCCCGACTATGATCAGGTGATGGGTGGCGGCAATCAGGCGATGCAGGGTGCTCCACAGGGCGGCATTCCAGCGGTGGCTAGCGTGAACGTCTTTCAGCAGGGCGGTAATGTCATGGGAAAGTTTCAGCCTCAGCCATTGCAGACAGGGGCGGCTCCAGTAACGGATTTTACCCAGATGCCGAAGCAGGAAGAGTTCGTTCCGCAGGGAAGCGGCTATGCCAACCCAGCTTTGGGACCAGTTCAGACTCCTTACATTGGTGATGCGGCAGACAATACTCCTCAGCCACAGACCAGTTTCGAGGGAATGAAGCAGCCTACAGGATGGAATGAGGACGGTACACCTAGCTATGATGCGCTTTCTTCCGCTTTGAGCGGCTATCAGACGGCACAGAGCAAGCAGGTTCCAGAGTTTGAGGCGGACCCTTCACAGAGGGATGGCGGATTCTTCGGGTGGCTCGGCAAGCTGATTCCCAAGAACAGACCGGGCATGAGGGAGGGCGAGACTCCTGATGAGTATGACCGCCGAATGACTACCAACCGTGAGAATATCGCAGCCTTTGCCGATGCCATCCGCCACATGGCTAACATCGTTAATACTTCCAAGGGTGCGCCTCTGCAGCAGTTCAACGACCCTACTGCCATGATGGAACAGGGGTATCAGAACCGAAAGGCGCAGAAACTGAAACAGGCTGCCATTGATGCAGATGCGGCTTACAAGCAGGCGGAGTTCGACCTGAAAAGCAGTGCTGCCAAGGCTGACAAGGTATATAAGGAGTACCTGATGGGGCTTCGTGGCGAAAATGCGCAGCTTGCAAAGGATAAGTTCGACTACCGCAGGGATAAGGATGCGGCTTCGGCTCAGTATAAACAGGAGCAGGATAAGCAGAAACAGGACAACTGGGAAAGACAGTTCAAGTTCAGAGAGCAGCAGGCGGCTATCTCCAACGGTCTCAGACAGCAGTCTATCAACAAGCGTGGAAGCGGACGTTCGGGCGGAAGCGGTGGCGGTCATGGTTCCGCAGGCGGTTATTCACTCTATAACCCTAAAACTGGACAGACTGAGCATTTCAAGAACGAAAAGAGCTGGATTTCCAGAGCAGCCGAACTAGGCTATAAGACAGATACGCCTTCTTCAAGTACTACAAGTCAGGAAGTTTACTCTAGGGGTGGTATCAAGAAGGTATCGAATACCACAAGAGGCAACTCTATTGCTACCCAGATTGGTAAGCAGACTGCACAGAAGAAAGCTGCTGCCCAGAAGAAAGCTGCTCCAAAGGGTTCTGGCGGAGGCAAGCCTACCCAGAAGTCGAAGAACGGCTATAAGAATACAAAGAAACTTGGTTTATAAACATTAATATATAATATATGGCTGGAGATAAATTTGACCAACTTTATAATGCCTTGAAAGCCGATGGCGCAGTTACAGGAACGAGAGAACATTTCAGACAGTTCGTGTATGCGCCGGGCAAGCAGGGTTATCATAACAGAAAGCAGCTCTATGATGCGCTTCACGCCGATGGTGCTGTTTCCAGTAAATCGTATGAGGAGTTTGCGCAGCGACTCGGGCTTCACGCAGTAAATCCGAAGCCTCAGCAGCAGAAGCCTCTTACCATGAAGCAGAGAGCGCAGGAAGTGGCGGCGCAGTATCAGAAGCCAAGGCAGCAAAAGGCGCAGCAGCCTAGAACGGCTACTACTTCTGGTACAGACTACATGCAGAACTGGCAGTTGATGCACATGCGTAGCGACCAGATGAACCCTACTCAGCAGGCTCAGGCTAGTAATGCGCGCGCACGCATGCAAAGAGCACAAGAGCAGTCTGCACGTCAGGAGCAGCAGAGAGCAACCCCTATCAGTAGAAGCAGGATAACCCCTACTGCCAAGAACTTCAACGAGACGATGCAGCAGCTTTCTACTCCAGAGGCTAAACAGGCTAGAGCCAAGCAGCAGAGAGAGGACGATGCTAGGAATCTTGCCCAGTATGAGGTTGAGGGTAACAAGTTCGTAAGAAATGACGGACAGTCCGAAGGTATTTTGGGTAATGATCTGCTCGAACTGGTAGATTCTTCCATGAATGAAGCGCAGGAATTGACACGTCAGCAGTATCAGCAGAACCTTGACAAGATGGGCGGTATCTATGCACCTCAGTCGGTAAAGGAACAGGCTTTCCGTGATGCCCAGACACAGGAGCAGGTGAACCGCCAGAACGTTCTGATGAACAATCTCAGCAGCAAAATCAACGAGATTTACTCGCAGAAGGGAATGCAGCGCCATATTGCCGAGAGTGCAGAGAAACTTAACATGGGCGTGGAGGAATACGTTGACAAATACGTTACTCCAGAGATTATGAACTATGCTCAGAAGGCTCTGACGATGCGAAATCAGGAGGAAATCATGCCTCATGGTGCGCTTGACTATATTGCCAAGAACCTCAGCAACTCTATTATCGGTATGGTGCTGGCTCCTTCCGTGATGTCTAGAGATACCAGACAGAGATTGCAGGAAGGTATTGCTATTGCGGATGGTGATGCGGAGATTCAGAAGGTTGCCGGTCACAAGGATGAAACCTATCGCTCGGGCATCGGTACAAGATTTGCATCTACTGCCGTAAACATGGCTGCAGATTCTGGTCCGCTTGCCGTAATTGGTGCCGGCGCAAGTGCTGCCGTGAATACTGGAACCAGAGTTCTGACTAACGGACTGGTGAAGGCTGGCGTGATGAAGGCAGCTCAGAAACTTACCGCACAGCAGATGGCTTTCAAGGTGGCAAACATGACAACCGCACAGAAAATCATGTCGGGCTTGGGCACTAGAACGGCTACAAGTTCTCTGAATCTTGCAGGATATTCGGGCGTTACTGCCGCATTGAGTCAGGCTTCTACTGGCGATGATACTTCTTTGCAGGCTATCGGTGAGGCTGGTCTGAAAGGTGCTGAACATGGTGCGGTAACAGGTGCAATGTTTGGAGTTTCGGGCGCAATCATGGCTCCTTGGGTGTCAAAGTTCGGTATCACTGGCTTGGAGAAGAGCACTGGAGAGCGATTGCTTCATGGCACACAGAAGTTTGGTGCTACAGCTGCTGGTCTCGGTGTTGAGGCTGGAACCATGATGGTTGCCGACAACGTAACTGGCGATAAGGATATTTCCTTTGGTACTTGGTTGGAAGATGTTGTGATGGTTGGCGCATTCAAGGCTGGCGAGCCTAGCAACTTCGTGAAGATGGGCAATATTCTGCATCATCTTACTCATAATAGCGGTGGTAATTTCGTGATTGGAAAGAATGCCAACGGCTCCCCTATCGCCGTGGATATTCGTCTGACTCCTGACGAGAAGAATGAATTGATTTCTTCTGCATCGGGAAAGAACCTGATGGATGCTTTCGTGAAGGTGGACCGTGCATCGAAGACTGCTCCAAGAGATCCGAAATACAAAACGGCATACACGGATTTCATGAACGACCCAGACGTTTCTCAGAGCACCAAAGAGAAGGTGAATGCAGCGATGGGACTGTTCAATACTACAAGGGGCAGAAGCTACCGCAGCGTGAACGACGTGAAGAACAAACAGATTCTTGAATACACCAAGAACGGAACACTTCTTACACGTACCTCTTATAAGAATGCCGATGAACGCCGTGCCATCCTTTACAAGCAGAAGCTTTATCGTGACAACGATGATATGTTCTCGCTGATTGGATATTCCAAGATGAAAGATATGCAGTTGACTGATGATGACGGAATTGTTACCAAGCTGGCATTTGGATTCCTTAAGAAAAACGGATATGATGAGAACAAGGATATTACAGATCCGAAGAATGCTCAGTTGATTAATGACTTGCGCAACCCGAAGAGCGCACTCTATCTTGACTGGGAGAAGTATGTGGATAAAAACGGCTCGTATGGCTATCTCAAATCAGGAACCTCACAGGTTGTTGGCGGTTTTATGAACTCATTGAAGGAGATTTTCAACGATAAGGGACAAATGATTGTTGATATTGACAAAATCATGCAGAAAGACCCGATGAAGCGTACCGATGAGGAGAATAAAATCTTCTATGGTGTAAAGAGAGCATTGGAAGATGAACTTTTCCCTAGCGGAAAGCCACATGAAGACCAGTCTGCCAGCCAAGGTAAGGCAGCGGCTGAGGATAATAACCTTGGCACTGAGCAGCCGAACGGCGAAGTGGTATTGGATGAACTGAGAAATCTTCGCAACGCAGAGCAAGCTCTTGATGCTGCCATGGAAGGAAACGATGTCTTCAAGCAGGTGTTTGAGAAATTGCACCAGCAGGGCTTGACACCGGCACAGATTTACGATGCACTCATTCAGAATGGATTGACCCAAGAAGAGTTGACCCCACTTGCCCAATATATCAATGCGAACGCTAGAGTGCAGGGTATGCAGCAGGCTACTGCTGATGCCATCGAGGAAAACGTGAAGAGCTTTATTTCTGATTGGAGCTATCACGGAACATTGAACGGTCAGGCGATGAATGGCGAGCAGGCTTTGTACGTGCAAGACAGCAACGGAAGAACACTTCTTGTTGGTTCGGGTGATGTTGCCTTCGACCAGACTACAGGTAGAGCCAAGGAAGGCAGCGGTGATATGCTTGTCTGCTTCGACCCTAACACCAAGGAAATGGTCTATGTGAAGGCAGATGAGGTTACTCTGTTCCAGAATCAGCCTATCGACCAGTTTGCTGCTGAGTATCGTCAGAGATTGCAGATGAAGAACTCTGAACCATATAATCAGGCAGCGCAGGAACAGGCGATGCAGGATGCTGCAAAGCCTCAGCCAAAGGAGCAAGAGCCGGAAACAGCGAATATCAGCGAAAGCACCGGGGCAGAGCCACGACCACAAAATGAGCCTAAAAATGAAGTTTATTCTGAAAATCAAGAGGTTAAGGGTGGTCGCGAACCGGGTGTTGAAGAGCCGCGTCCCCAGCCTCGACCTACCCGAAAGTTTGCAGATGGCACAGATGTTCCTATGGCTACAGATAGCAAGGGAAGACCTACGCCTGATTATGGGAAAATGACTCCTGAGCAGAGTGCGGAGATTCTTACTGAGGACTTCGGGGAGAATGCTGAGAAGGTGGTGGACGGACAGATTCAGAAAGCTGAGAAGGCTTTGAAGGATGCCGAGAAGATGAAGGTGGACTATACCGCCGAACCTAACGACATCATGGAGCAGGAGGCTTTGAAGAACCAGACCATTGAAGCTGCCAAGAAGCAGTTGGACCACGCTCGGAATATCAAGAAGGCTATGACTGCCAAGAAGGTTGCGGAGACCGTGGGCACACCTGAACAGGCGGAGGGCGCACATGAAGCTGGTAGCGTTGCAGGACAGAAGTTTGCAAATGCACCACGACTTGTGGGCAACAAGCGCACACGAATGCTTCCTGACGGAGAAACCAAGATTAAGGGGCACTATGAGATTGTTCCGGCTGAAAGTCTTACTCCTTCTCATGATGTGAACAATGACTATAAGAAATCGGAGGGATTTCCTACCGATGCTGAGGGCAGAACCGTGAATGATCGTGACTATGAACACGACAAGGCGGCTCAGCAGAATACCGACCAGATTGCCCGAAAGTATAATGGTATGGCTATCGAGCAAGTGCCAGTGGTATCTGACGAGGGTATCGTTTATGATGGTAACGGTAGAACCATGGCAGGACAGAAGGCAGCAAAGGACGGCACGGACGGCGAATACATCAACGACCTTCTGGAGAATGCCGAGAACTTCGGCTTTACTAGAGAGCAGATTGAGCAGAGCGGTATCAAGCATCCTCGCCTGGTAATGGTGACGGATGAGAGATTGCCATACGATGCGGCTACCTTCGCCAAGTTCAACCGCAACGAGAAGAAGACTCAGAGCAACACAGAGCAGGCGGTGGCTAAGTCTAAGACCTTGACATCTGACGAAATAGGTGCTATCGTTGCCGAGATTGACGGAAACGGTTCACTTGATGCTTTCTTTAACAATTCCAAGGCAATAAATGACCTTATCAAGACGTTAGTAAGTAAAGACATCATAGGACAGAACGAGGTGGCTCAGATGATGGAAAGCCCTGAACGACTTTCGGCACAGGGCAGGGAGTTCGTGAAGAACCTTCTCTTGGGTTCCATCTTCAAGCCTGAGACTATCAGAATGCTGGGCATCGACTCTACGGTGAAGAATAAGGCTATCAACGCTATCCGCTCGGTAATGGACAACATGAAGTTGGGCGAGTTCTCTCTTCGTGATGAGATAGATCAGGCTATCCAATTGCTCTATGAGGCAAGACAGGGCGGCAATAAGGTTGATACGCTGCTGAGAACATCGGATATGTATGGTGAGGATGCGGCTAAGCGTTACTCTTCTATCTCTCAGATGATGGCTTTAGCCTTGGAGGGCAAGGTTTCTGATTTCAGAGATTTGCTTGATGAGTACAACCGCATTGCTGCCGCTAGGAACACTGGCGAGGGCAGTATCTTTGAGGCTGCTCCTACCAAGGAAGAGTTAGTAAAAGAATTTTTGGACTTTAAGAAATGGCAAGATTATGGAACAGGACATTCAGAAAATGAAGGAGGCAATGATGTTTCAGGCGATGAAGAACCTCAACAGAAAGCATCAGGAGGAAATGAACCAACAGAAGCAGAGCAACCAAGAGTAGAAGAGGCTGAGGACTTAGAAAACAAGGAACTCGAAAGTCGCATTGAGGTGACGGACGAGGAAACCGAGACCCCATCAAAATACGGTCCTATCATGAAGCAAAAGATTGTGATTGATGGAGACAAGGAAGTGATGAAGGTTGATGAGCCTAACAAAAAGGGCGAGTACACTGGGTCTTACTATGAGTTTGATGGCAAGAAGTTTGGCGATCTGAATGAGGTTACTGAGTATATTGACAGCAAGAAGGAAGAAGGTCCTCTCCCACTCCTTCCTAATGAAGAGAACCCAGACCCTCAGTTTAACCCGATTGAGGCGGCTGCAGCAGAGTTCAAGAAGGAGCATCCTCTGACCGAAGAGGAGATAAAGAAGGCGGACGTGGACGATGTGGTGAAGGATATGGCTCTGGACTATCTGAACGGGGACGTGACAGACGATTTGCACCGTGCTATCTACGAAAGCATCTTTGCCAAGACTAGAGAACAGAAGGCTGAACCTAAGGTTGAGACTCCTAAAACGGAATCATCTGCTGACCCTATGGAGGGAATCAAGAATGCGGCAGAAGGATTCGAGAAGGAGAAGAAAGCTAAGGTAGAGACTGAAAAGAAGTCTCAGCAGGCAGCGGACGATGCAGCAGTAGCAGCTTCCAACAAGAAGGTTAATGACCTTTGGGATATGCTTAAGAATGCCGGCAATGATGAATTGTCTGCTTCATTCATCGGTCTTAACTCTAAGCAGCTGGAGCTGTTGCCTAAGCTTGTTGGTGCCATGGCTGAAAATGCTTATCTGAGAATCAAAAGAGGCATGCACAATCTTGAAGACGTGGTGAAGGAAATGCGCAAGGAGTTTGCCCCTGCTGCCAAGGTTTTCAAGAAGGAAGACGTGGATGCCATCTATGAGCAGATGATGAATATCCGCTATCGTGACGGCGAGCAGCGTATGAGCTTGAAGGAATGGGCTGACTACTACGAGAAGACTTCACCTAAGCATCAGGAGAATCTGGTGGGTGACTCCAAGAGTGCCGAGGAAAGAAAGCAGGCTGAGAAGAAGTTTATTGATACAGTGAACATAAAGTTGGGCTTCAAACATAAGTTTAACGGTATTGTTGAGCTGAGACAAATCGCTGAGAGAGTTGGCTTGAAGGACATCAAGGACACGGACTTACAGGAGCTTGCTGAGACTGCTATTGTTAAGCGAGCAAGAGGTATCTCTTCTGCGGAATCAACCAACAACGCCGAGAAGTTCAAACGTATCAAGACGCTCTATGAGAATCAGCCTAGCCTCAACCAGCGTGATTCTGAGCGAGTGATGAAGCAGCAGTACTCTACTCCTGCCCCTTACGCTTTCCTTGCGGATATGTATGTGAAGGGAAACGGCAAGGTGATTGAGAGTGCTCTGGAGCCTAGTGCTGGCAACGGTATGCTTACCATCGGCTTGCCTATGGATAAGGTGCATGTGAACGATATTGATGCCCAGCGATTGGTGAACCTGAGAAGACAGGGCTTCAAGAACGTAACCAGTCAGGACGGAACTCAGCCTTTTGCAGACAAGGACGTTGACGTGGTGGTAACAAATCCACCATTCGGTAGTGCTACCCCTAAGGAGTATGACGGCTACAAGATTTCTTCTCTTGAAGGACAGATGGCTATCAATGCCCTGGAGAGCATGAAAGACGATGGTCGTGCTGCTATTATTATTGGCGGCAAGACGGAATACGCCAAGAACGGAAGTCTGAATCCGAAGGATAAGGCTTTCCTTGGTTATCTCTATAGCCACTATAATGTGGAGGACGTGATTAATGTGGATGGTAGTCTCTACGCCAAGCAGGGAACCAGCTACCCAACACGTATTATTTTGATAAACGGAAGACGCTTGAACGAGAATGCCTTTCCACCAGTGAAGGATAAGGCTAGAGCTGAGACCGTGAAAGATTATGACGAACTTTATAAACGAATTGAAGATGATATACTACGAGGTGAACGGATGGATTCTTCCATCGGAGAAGAAGGAGGAAAAGTTAACGCAGAACCTGATAAACAAGGGGCTGCTGGTGCTCATGAAGAGGGAGTACGAGCAAGAGAACGAGGAGGAAGCGAACCAGATGCTAGCGATGGCTCTCCGAGATTATCTGGATCATCTTCCGTATCAGGAACCCATGATGACTTGGACAATCAACGAGGAACCGAGCCAAGAAAAGATGGAGAACTTCCTGATGGAGATAGTAGAGCAGACGGAACAGGGACAAATGTTACTCAGAGCGATGGGACAGGAAATAACTCCAATCCCAAAGGACGAGTATTGGAATCAGGAGGAAATGGACAGTCTGTCTCTCAGTCAAATGCTGATGGAACTTCCGAGTCCTGGAGCGGAGGGGGACCACGGCGACAACTACAGCGGGTGGATAACACCGTACGTGGACTAAGTACCGAGAAGGTTAACTACGCCCCGAACAGCAAGAACCCATTCACTCTGAAATCTGTTATACCTGCCGATCAGCAGGATGCGGTGAATAAGAACCTTGAAAAGTTGGGCGATGCCGACCAGTTCCTTGTTGATGAACTGGGCTACAACGACAAGGATGATTTGTATTCTCATCTTGCCGCAGAGCAGGTTGACTCAGTAGCCCTTGCCTTACATCAAGCTAAGAAGGGCAATGCCTTCATTGTTGGCGATCAGACTGGTATCGGTAAAGGAAGACAGGCAGCTTCGTTTATTCGTTATGCAGTAAAAAATGGACAGATACCAGTTTATTTTACTCAGAAAGCGCATTTGTTGAGCGATGTTTATCGTGACTTGGTAGATATTGGCAGCCCGGAACTGAGACCTTTTATTTTAGGTAGCAAGAAAGAAGCTACAGTTACCGACTCTGACGGAAATGTTGTATATCCAAAACCTTCTGATAAAGAAAGAGACCGTGTACTTGATTACATCGAAAAGACTGGTAAGCTTCCAGACGAATATGATTATGTGTTAACAACCTATAGTCAAGTAGGCAACGGTGTTTACGAGTTTGACGAGGACGGCAACCGCAAGGAGAGAAAGCTTGCAAAGGGCAAATCATTCGGTGCTGCTGCTCTGAGCGGACAGAAAAGACGTGATGCCATTGAGAAACTGATGGGTAACGCTTACCTTATCCTTGACGAAAGCCATACGGCTGGTGGCAATAGCGGTCAGGGTAACTATTTCCAACACATTATTCAGAAGGCTAAGAATGTTACCTTCTTCTCGGCTACCTTTGCCAAGAGACCAGATAACATGCCTATCTACGCTTTGCGTACTTCCATGAATGAGGGCGGTATGAAATCATCCGATTTGATTGATGCGGTGAAGCGTGGTGGCGCAACCTTGCAGGAGATTATGAGCCAGACATTGACACAATGCGGTCAGATGATTCGCCGTGAGCGAGATATGACTGGCGTAACCATCGACTGGAAGGCGATTGATGATCCTGAGCGAGTGCAGGAGCAGCGAGAACAGTATGATAGTATCATCGGTTTGTTTAATGATATTATCAATTTCCAGAAGAAATATGTTTCAAGTTACGTTGATGAGCGTAATATTGAATTGGCAGACATCCAATCTACTATGGATATCAAGAAGGGTACAGAATCTTTAGGTATCAAGAATCAGCCTTTCGCAAGCAAGGCGTTCAATACCGTTCAGCAGGTTCTTCTCTCATTGAAAGCCAAATCTGCAGCAGAGCGTGCCATCGACTACTTGAAGCAGGGCATGAAGCCTGTGATTGCGTTGAACAACACCAATGAATCGCAGACAGGCAACATTGCACTTGGCGAGGAAATGGATGCACCAGACTTGGGTACTTCCTTGAAGAAGGGTCTGGAGGGTACACTTCGCTATACTCAGAAGGATGCCAAGGACAATAGCGAAAGCGGTTATTTTAATCTTGAAGATTTGGGCGAAGAGGCTGTTGAGGCTTATCACGAATTGGAGAAGAAGATTGAGCAGACAAGTACAGGTCTTTCTCTCTCCCCTATTGATGTTATCAAGAACGAGTTACAGAAGGCAGGCTATAAGGTAGGCGAGTTGACCGGAAGACAGACTGAGTTCGTGTATAACGAAAACGGAACTGTTACCAAGGTGAAGCGTGCTGATACCGACAAGAAGAAACTGGCAAGAGAGTTTAATGACGGTCAGATTGATGCGCTTATTCTGAATAAGAGTGCTGCCACCGGTATCTCTCTTCATGCTTCAAGTAAGTATAAGGACCAGAGAAAGCGTGTGATGATTGTGGCGCAGCAGCAGCTTGACGTGAATGATGAGGTTCAGATGCGTGGACGTATCGACCGAACAGGACAGGTATTAAGAGGTGCTTACGAGTATGTGGTTTCTCTGATTCCTGCCGAGCAGCGACTGCTGATGATGTTTAAGGCTAAGTTGAAGTCACTTGATGCCAACACTACTTCTTCACAGAAGAGTAAGTTCAACGAAATGGACGTTGCCGATATTACCAACAAGTATGGTGACAGGGTGGTTCGTGAGTATATGGCAGAGCATCTTGACCTTTATTCCCGAATGGCGGACCCATTCGGATGGGAAAATAGCTACGGCGATGATTTGTCTAGAATCGACCCACAGAGCCTTGTGGCAAGTGGCGGAAGTGTTGGCGATGGTGAAGCTGGTGCCGACGCAAGCAAGTTGCTTGGACGTATGGCTTTGCTGAGAGTAAGCGAGCAGGAGAAGATGTTGCAGGAGATTGGCGAGCTTTACGCCAACGAGATTCAGCGTCTCAACGAAATGGGCGAGAATGATTTGGAGATTACCGAACTTCCTTTGAAGGCTAAGACTATCCGCAAGGAGGTTTGGAAGCAGGGTTCCGAGCCGGGCGGTGATAACGCCTTTGCCGACAATACCTATATAGAAAAGGTGAACATGGCTATCTTGAAGAAACCTATGAAGGCTTCTGAGGTGAAGGCTTCGCAGGAAGGCTTGACTGGCGGCAAGACTTGGGAGGAATACAAGGCTGAGAAGAAGGCTGCCGTGAAGGAGTTCTTCGACAAGAAGATTGCCGACGAAACTCAGAAGTATGAGGAGCGTGCGGTGAAGGTGGCTACAAAAGCTAAGGAGAAGTATATCAAGGATGGCAAGAAGGGTCAGGAGAAATCTGGCATGACCGATGAGCAGATTGAGAAGAATGCTGGCTACCAGTATGACACATTCTACAACAAGGAGAAGGATAAGCTGAATGACGTGGTGAAGAATCTGAAAGCTAAGGCTGAAATGTTTGACCGAGTGCTTGATACATTCGATACCAACGGAGCTTTCGTTCTGCCTATGGATATGAACAATCCAAACGAGTTGAGCGGATTCGGCAATAGTTACGGAAGACTCATTGACATTAAGATTACGGATAACTTCTCGCCTAACGCTTCTTCCGTTTCCTTTGCTACCTTGGATGGCAGAAGAAAGATTACCTTCCCTATCGCTGGCAAGGTGGGCGCAGGTGACAACAAGGCAGATGTTATCAGTGCCATTGATAACATGACTAAGCAGGCTGCTGGTATGGGAGACAGCCATCTCAGAGTATTGAACCAAAACTTTGATAACTGGGATAGACTGACCAGCAACGAGAGCCGCAAGGATGGCTACATCGTGACCGGTAACCTGATGCAGGCTTTGGTTGACAGTAAGGATCAGGGTTTGGGCGGTCAGCTGGTGAAATATACTACTGATACTGGCGAGGTGAAGACTGGTATCTTGATGCCAGACCGATTCGACCCGAAGGGTTTGACTACGGATGCGCCTATCAACAGCGTGGCTGAGAAGTTTGAGCTTTCTTCTTGGCGTGGCGGCATTGATGAGGTTACTTCATCGGACGGTGAGGTGAAGGTGAAGCGTATAGATAACAACCGTGGCTACTTCTACGAGCTTCGTGTACCGAAAAGCAAGGCGAAGGGAGGCAAGTACTTTACTGATAAGGAACTGCTGGAAATGGTTGATGGGCATAATTTCGAGACCAGAGGCAACAATATGCTTGCAGAGTTCAAGCCTGAGCAGTTGAAGCCTGTACTGGATAGACTCTCGAAGATGGGCGTGAAGGTTCAGGAGGAGCGCAATGCTTCTGAGGATGAAAGCACCCACTTCCGTGAGGACAGAGGCTTGCAGTATTCTAAAACAGATACAAAAGATGTTAAGAATAGTAGAATCATTCCCGAAGATGTAGATAAAAACGTATCTTCGCAGATTGAAAAGAAGTTTGATTCTGCCATTGAAGACATTGTAGAACATGCAGAAGACAGAGATAAGTCAGGAATTATTAATGATGCAAACTCTGCCTTGGATGATTTTTCTGATTACGGCAGAAGTACTATAGAATATTTCAAGAATGATTATGAACGAAAAGTTGAAAAGTTATCAGGACAGCATACCGGAGGACATCTTGGTAGTAAGAACGACGGTAAGGGAGATAAAGGCTCTTATCTACTGCAATATTATAAAACCATTCTCGCCGTCATTGACAGAGAGCTTGCCTATAGAGACGCTAGAGCAAAGAATCTCAGAGAGACTTGGGGATTGCAGCCAGGAGGAGCGTTCACACTTGGAGCCGTTGAACGAATTTTTAAAGAAACAAATAGAGATAAAGGAAAGGCTGAACTCTTCCAGAGAGTTCTCGATATAAACAAACGTCTTGGTGTAACATTCAAGGTTAGCGAAGAGAGTTCTAAAAAGAGATCTGGTGCAGCAGACACCTATAGAAACATTGATTTATATATTGATGGTCTGACAAAGACAAAGGCTCCAGACTACGCTGCCCCTACTGTTATGCTGCATGAAATGATTCATGAGGTAACAATGGGTGCTATCAATCTCGTTAAGAAAGGCAATGCTGAGGGCATACTGACTCCTAAGCAGATAGAGGGCGTAAAGACTATTCTCGAAATCTATGACAATGTAAAGGACGATAAGGAACGTTTCAAAGAAGAGCCTTACGGTCTGACTGATGCTTACGAGTTGACTGCTCAGATAGCAGATTCTAGACAGAGAAAGGCGATGGACTTGTCTATCTGGGATAGAGTTATGAATGCAGCACACGAATTTGCAAGAAGGGGCGACCGATCTATCTTGCAGAGAGTGAAGGATGCTATCAAAAAACTCTTCGAGGTTTCTGACAAGGATAAGATTGATAAGGCTATCAACGACATCATGGATGATTTCAACGAAACCATTGATGATATTTCCATGAATGAGATTGAACAGGATGGATTCGCCTACAAAGTTTCTGACAAGGACGAGTTAGACCGCCTTGACAAGGAGAAGACCTTCAGAATGTATAGCGGAATGCAGGAGGTGGACGGAAAGTTGTACTCTCCTATGGCTGCTATCATTGACGGAAAGCGTACCGATGCTACGGAGATAGGTGCTTGGATGGGCGCAGACGAGAGACCAGACCTTGTAAAGAACGGCAAGTTTACCCTTGTGAAGACTGACAAGAATAAGGGTGTTGGCGAGGGCGATGTGCCTGCTGCCTACAATCCTTACATGCACACTTCCACTTCTATGATGAACGACCAGTTTACCGGTGCTTACGCTAGAGGCAACATCAAGGTTGTGGAATGGGAGATTCCTGAAAGCGAGAAGACTAGCGGCTATCACGCTGAAGGTGCAAAGGATGCCGTGGGTCTTGTGCCATGGCACTCTGGTTCCGTGAACAGTCTTCTTCCGAAGGACAGACAGAGACAGGTGATGCTTTCACGATGGAGAAAGGCGGTGAGAGTGGTTCCTGATTCTGAGGTGGCTGAGAGTATCGCAGAGCAGTTGAAGGGCACTGGCTTGGCTATCCCTTGGAATGTGGTTACTCCTAATCAGGTTAGGGAGTTGGCTAAGCTGGGCGTACCTATCACTACCGTTGAATCGGGAAGACAGGCTCCTGAAACCAAGGAGAAGTTCTTGCAGCAGATGGCTGAACTGGAACAGGAGTTCCCTCAGGCTAAGTTCGTTGACGTGAAAATGACAAAGGATGCATTCAAGGTATGGGGCAAGGACGGCGGTACCAAGTTCCGCACGGACCACGGTGATGGTAACTATCCTGTTTCATCGGTTGAGAGCCATGTAGAAAAGGTGGCTCAGAAGACTGGCGGCAAGGTGAAGATGGTTTCATCGGTTGATGAAATCACCAACAAGGCGGCTAGGGCTGCTATTGAGGATGGCAGAAAGATAACTGGCTGGTATGATGAGAAGACTGGCGAGGTGCATCTTTACATGCCTAATATCCATGACCGATATACTGCCGAGAAGACTATCTGGCATGAGGTGGTTGGACACAAGGGAATTAGAGAGCTTTTCGGTGAAGACAGATTCGAGAAGTTCCTTCGTGATGTGTGGTACGACTTGGATAAGCCTGAGAATGCGGCTTTGAAGAAGCTGGTGGATGAGGAGAGAAAGTACAATCCTCTGAATATCTACGATGCCATTGAGGAAGGTATCGCCCGACTCGCCGAGGATGGCAAGGGTGAACCGGGCTTCTGGAATGGTATCAAGAATAAGGTATCTGATTTCCTTCACGAAATCGGTTATCGTATTGCTCCTAATACTAAAGATGTGAAGTATCTGCTCTGGTTGAGCAAGAACTTGCAGAAGAATCAGAATGACCCTTATTGGAAGATGAGAGCCGAGGCGGTGAAATACCGTCTCGACCATGACCGTATGCCTGCTGTCGTGGCGCATGATGGCATGTTCTACGGAAATGACGGAAAGGTGAGAAGTATGGATAACCTTACCAAGGCTGAGTGGAATGAGGCTACGGATGGTGAGATTCACTTCCGCACTACCCCATCTGCCGCTACGGCACTTGACAGATACCACCGTTCGCTTGATGAGCACGGCTATATGTTCACCGAGAGCTATATGGACAATATGCTTTCGTTGAAGAAGTTGATGAATGCGATTGTGCCTGACAAGAAGATTGAGGATATTGCTTCTTCGGAGAATCCTTATATGCTGCAGAACACCATGCAGGGTGCAATGAGCGATGCGGCTCAGATGTTTGAGCGCAACGTGATGAAGCCTCTGGATAAGGCGATGGCTGACGTACTGGATGCCTTTGACGGAAAGAAGGATGATGAGAAGATAAGAAACTTCAATCTCTACATGATTACCAAGCATGGCTTGGAGCGAAACAGAGTGTTCTTTGTCCGTGACTTCCTGAAGAAGATGAGAAGGAACGAGAAGAAGAAGCAGGATGCTGACACGCTGGAGCAGAGTTGGTATAACGATAAGGAGTATCTGGACAATGAGCTGAGGGCTGGCAATATCGACCTGAAGGAGTACTACAGACAGATGGACGAGAACATCAGAAATTATTTTGATGCTGACTTTGAGGCTGGCGAGCATGACTATTCGGGTATTCACGCTATTCAGGAGGTAGCGAAATCTTCTGACCCTTACGATGATGCTGAGGCTATTCAGAGTGTGATGGATTCAGAAGCGAAGATGGAGGGTATCAAGAAGGGGTCTGTTAAGGACTATTGGGATAAGGTGAAGGCTGCTACCCAGTATTCTATTGACAGCGACTATAAGAATGGTATCATCAGCAGTGAACTCTACGGTCATGTATCTAATATGTTCAACTGGTATGTGCCTTTGAGAAAGTATGATGAGGCTACGGCGGAAGATGTGTATGGTTATATCACGGAGGTGGGCGACCCTAAGAGCTACATCGGAAGCACGATTATGAGAGCGAGAGGACACAAGTATCTGAGTGAGACTAACGTACTGGCGCAGATTGGTGCGATGGGCAACAGAGCTATCAAGAACGGCGGTATGAATGCCATCAGACAGGCGTTTGCGAGATTCGCTCGAAATAATTCAAACAATAATCTGATTACTGAAACGAGTGTATGGTACGAGAAGGACCCTATGACCGGTATCGTATATGAGCGTTATCCTGATATTCCTGAGGATGCGACTGCTGACGAAATCAACCAGATTGTTTCTGATTTCAATAAGGACATGAAGGCGAAGGCGTTGCAGAACCTTGCATCGAAGGTTTACCGCAGAGGCAGTATTGGTTATAAGTTCCAGAGAGCGGAGAATAAATCGCAGCACATTGTAGATGTGAAGATTGCCGGAAGGACTCATGCGTTCATTATCAATGGAAATCCTAGAGCGGCGCAGGCATTGAATGGGTTGCTGGAGCATAAGAACGATTCTCTGGCAGGACGAGTTACTGCCAAGATTTCAAGAGCTATGGCTCAGCTCTGCACTTCCTTCAACCCAGAGTTCGTGATGCGAAACATGATCAAGGACTTTGAGTTTGCATCAACTAACCTTTTGGCAAAGGAAGGTTTTGCATATACCAAGAGATTTGAAAAGTACTACGCTAAGGTGGGTCTTATCGAAGGTATCAGAAATTCCAAGCTGAAAGATTTTGGTGATACAGGCGGCTTCGGTCTGTTTGCCAAGTATCGAAACGGAACACTTGATACATCTGACAGGGTTCAGAAATACTTCAAGGAGTTTATGGAGAACGGCGGCGAGACTGGTTGGGTTCAGATTATGAACATGAAGGACTGGACAGACAGATACAAGATGCACATCGAAGGCGAACGAAAGAAGACTCAAAAGGTTGGCAGGGGCTTTTATGATGCTATCTTCAAGAACTTGGAGAACGTCAATGAGATTGCCGAGAATTTGGCTCGCTTCGCTACCTATTGTGCTAGTCGTGACAGTAACCGCTCTATCATCCGTTCGGTGTATGATGCGAAGGAAGTATCAACCAACTTTAACCGTCATGGTTCGGGTAACGCCGTTTACTCTTTCAAGAATGGGGAAATGGGAACTGGCAAGACTGCAAGAAAGAATATCTATGGCTTCACGGCTGCTTGGTTCAGAAATGGTTCCATGTTCTTCAATGCAGGTATTCAGAGCACCAATCTTCTGATAAAGAACTTCAAGAACAACAAGGCTGGCACCATCGGCTATATTGCCAGTGCTCCATTTATCAGCGGTATAGCAATGGCTTTGCTCAACAACTTCATCATCAGCAATGAGGACGAGAAGGACAGAAAGGGCGTGAAGGACCCATACGCCGAGCTGCCTGACTATATCAGAAGAAACAATCTCTGTGTATATATTGGTGGTGGTGAGTTTGTTACAATTCCTCTTGCTATTGAGGAGAGAGCTTTCTATGGTTTGGGTGACTTTGCTGCCGGCATGACTTTCTCGAAGAATATTTCAAGTCAGAAGATGCCGAACCTTACGGAGAATAAGGATATTGACAAGTATCTGAATCCGTTAATGGACGCTGTAGGCTGCATGTCTCAGCTGGTTCCTGTGACTGATTATCTCGGTAACTCTTCGTTTGGTAAGCATCCTGCTCAGGAAACCTTCAAGGCAGTGGCTCCTTCTCCTACGGCTCCATTCTTGGAGTGGTTGTACAATAGCGACTGGAAGGGTGCTCCTATTCAGCGTGATGATAAGTATGACGAGAATCAGCCATCATGGATGCTTGCATATAGAGGAACGCCTGAATGGTTGATAAACATGAATAAGAAGGCAAATGCCTGGTCGAACGATGTTGCTGCTGGCAACGAGGATATGAAGGGTAACGATTTCTTGGATGCTGTTACGAATCCTTCTGCCCTGCACCATTTCTACGGAAGTTATTTGGGCGGTGCTGCCACATTCGTAGAGCGAGTTGGCGGTTTGGTGAAGAACGGAAAAGATACGGAAACCAAGGATATTCCTTTCATTCGCTCTCTTCTCTATACGCCGAACGAGCAGAGCAGTTTGCAGCGAACCAAGAGCAAGTGGTATAACTACAAGGACGAAATGGAGAAGATGATTGCAAACGTGGATAGATTGAAATCGAAGAACGTTCCGATTGAGAAGAGAATCAGTAACTATTCTGATTACTACAGATTCCAGAACTCCAAGGATGCTGCCAAGGTTAGAGTAATCGAACTGGCTGAGAAGCAGATGAAGCAGTGGAAGAAGATGAGGGATAAATCTTCTGATACGGAATCCATTAATTTTGCCAATCAGAATATTGATAGAATTATGATGGAAGCGGTGGATGATTTGGATAAACTAAATTAGAATCCGTATAAACTACAAAGAAAAGTGGCGATAGGTGATACAACCTATCGCTATTTTTTGTACTTTTGCAAAAACAAAAATATCAAACTTATGAAGAAAATTATATTATTCTTTCTGTTGATTATCTCATCGGCTAGCTGTTTTGCGCAAAATGATGTTGTGACAGAAATTTGCGGAGTTAAGTTTGGGTCAAACAGACCAACTACTCGTTCTATCCTTACGGCAAAATACGGAGACCCCAATATGGACGAACTCAATTTGATAGAGTTTGATAATGTAAGATACGCAGGAATATCGTTTGATTTTGGCTACTTTTCTTTTCAAACCGATGGTGTGAGAAGCTATTTTAATGAATGTATTTTAGGATTCTATGCAGATACAGCAGATGATGCAAAAAGAAAGCGAGAATTTCTAAAAGGGATTCTTGGGAACAAATATGAAATGCAGGAAGAGATAGAGGAAGATAAATTTAAATGTTATTATGGAGGGACATCCCCAGTTAATTCCGATGAATACGCTTTCAAATTGTATATAACGAAAATTCCTAAATCAGGATATTTAGTTAGTATTAAATATGGCGAATTCGACTATTTAAATGAAAGTCTATGAAAAGAATATAAGGTGAACACTATTAACAATTCAATGTGTTCACCTTATTATATTATATAGCCTTCAACAGCTCTTCAAACTTATCATCATACCATCGTGGCTGAGTCTCGCTCTGGTTCTTTGGAGATACTTGATTCTCTCCATAAGACTTACCCTTCTCGGTAATCACCTTGAACTTGTGAATCCTTGTGGTTCCCTGTCGGGTCTCTTCTTTCAAGAAGCCAAGCTTAACCATCTGCTGGTTGAACTTCAATGCCGACATCTTGGATCCAAAACGTTTCAGCAGCTCGGATGCCGAGTGCATTACGCCCTTGCTGGCTACGTAGTCTGGAGAAGGCAAGCCAAGAGGTTCTGCAACCTTCTGCATCAAAGCAAGCGTTGACGAATCGCTAAGGTTAAGGATCCGCTTGCAGCCTTCCACCCACATCATACCAGCCTCTACTCTATCCTTGATTACATTCGTGACAGAATAGCATCCTGTGTGACGGATAGACTTCAAGATTTCCTTGACTCCCTTCTTGAACTGCTTAGCCTGTGGCTTGCGGCTCTGCATCAATACTTCGTAAAGACCATCCTCGGTGAGGAACCAAGCATTCTGATTTCCTCCATGGGTACAAACAATGTTTGTGACCTTTTCCTCCTCATCTACATTACGCATCATCATAGAAACATCTGAATGCTCAATCCATGCAGCTACGTCTTTTGCCAAGAACAAAGGATTCTCTGCATTTCCATACACATCAATCTCCTTACCAAGGAAAGTTGATTTGCTTATTAATGTAATTTCGTTCATACTTATATATATTTAAATTTAACTTCAAATGAAAGGGCATAAGAAATGCCCCATCCGCTAGTGTGAGAGGTGCAGACAGGGCATTATATATTGTATGATAAAATCCATTAATTCTTTGTCTGTTTGTGCCTCTCACCTCACGAACTTACGAGTGCAAAGGTAGCACGAATTTTCGGAATAAGCACAATTTTAAAAGTTAATAAATTTGCAATACGTAAACCAGTAATAAACCCGTCGTAAACTAGTTTACGAATTATCGGCAGAATCCCCTTTGTTTATCGGCACTTCACATCATTTAACAGTTTTCAAATATCGAGATTTTAACCATGAGGTAACTGGACTGATGCTATGAGCAGCAGATTACTCAGCATATCACTCTGTTAATCAATAACTTATCTATCAAAAAAATAATATTTGAGCATAGTTAGGCAGGGCATCAACTTCTTTGTAACTTTGCACCAAGTTCAATAGTGGACGAAACGGATAAACTATTTTATTATGTCAGAATCTAAGACATACATCTTTGGTGAAAACCAAAACGGAGGTTCAAACGGAATGCTTGGACTCCTTGCTCCTCTGCTCCAGAAGCAGGGTGTGGATCCAAACGTGCTTCTCGCCATGAAGGGTAACAACGGAATGTGCGGTGAAGGCGGCTGGTTTATGTGGGTTATCTTCCTCTTCTTCCTTATGGGTTGGGGTGGCAATGGCTGGGGTGGCTTCGGCGGCAACGGTCGTGGCGGTATCGCTAACGAGATTAACAATGACTACGGGCGTAGCCTCCTGATGGATGCCATCGGTGGAAACCGCAATGCACTCAGCAATTTGGCTACCCAGTTGAACTGCACCGAAGGTCAGATTCAGAGTGCCATTTCTGCCTTGACCTCTCAGGTTCAGAGTGTAGGTAATCAGGTTGGTATGAGCGGTATGCAGACTATCAATGCTTTGCAGCAGGGTAATATGCAGATTGCTCAGCAGATTGCTAATTGCTGCTGCCAGACCAACAACAACATCACTACTCAGGGTTATGAGAATAAGTTGGCTATCTGCCAGCAGACTCATGCCATCAACGACAATGCCAATGCCAACGCATTGATGTTGCGTGACACCAACCAGTCTAACCATCTTGCCTTGATGGGTAAACTCGACCAGATGCAGACTCAGGCAATGCAGGACAAACTTGATGCACTTCGTGAGAAGAATAGTGCTCTTGTAGCACAGATTTCCAACGAGCATCAGACTCAGGCTTTGCAGGCATACCAAGCACAGATTATCACTCCAGTGAATGCTGCCCTTGCAGCCTTGCAAGCAGAGGTAGCTGGCATCAAGTGCAAGTTGCCTAATACCGTATCTGTACCATATCCTCAGTTGAAGACCTACAATCCAGAGGTGTTCCAAGCAGCTGCTATGGGAGCATACGCTGGTGATGTAGCAGCAGCCAACGCAGCATCAACCGTAGGTTGTGGTTGTTAAAGGAAAGGAGGTAACTATGTTCCCTTTAAACTATCCTTTCAGCCCACTATTCCCTATGGTAAGTAGACGGAATCCTATCAAGAGAGTTGATATTGGCGGTATCTATGAATTGAAGACCAATGCACTTCAAGTAACCAACGAGAGTGCAGACTTCGGTATCAATCCTAGCTGCTACAAGGCTTTACCTTGTGAGAGTATCGTACTGCTAAAGATTCATCAGGGAGTGCCTACTACTGGCGCATCCCTTCCAGTCAAGATTGTAGTGCCACACAATGGTGCAACAACCATCAGCACTACTAGCGGAACTACAAGTGGAACAACCACGGCTGGCACAACTAAGTCTTCCGTGGTAGACCATACTGGTTCTGCTGTAACTGGAGCAGGTCTTTCAAGCACTACGGAAGCTCTAGCCTATATCAACAAGAAGAGCGGAACAATCCGACTGCTTGGGTTTCAGCAACCAACTGGTGGCTAACAGAGTATTAACAATGGGGCAGATAGCAATGTCTGCCCCTATAAAAGAGAAAGAAAATGTTTCAAGGTTTAAGACAAAATTCCCTTTTTTACATATTAGACAAGGGAGGAGAAAAGCCGACTCTCAGAATCGGTCAGGTTATATCGGTAAGTGACCCTCAGCAGAAGTTCCCGACAACTTACATCCCGAATCAAGTGCCGAACTTCGACACAACGGTTGATGTAAAGGTGAAGGTTGGAGAACAGCAACTCAACTTCGAGAAACTGCCATCCACCGCTCAGATAGCCAACTCTGGAACTAATGGCGTGGTTGTCAGTGATAGCCGTGATGCTATGTGTGCTGAGGTTGATTCCATGCTCAGACAAGCAAAAGGTATCTTGGAGAGTGTTGACTACAATAAGGCAGTAGTGGAATCATGTGATGAAATACTAGCCAAACTCAATCCTCAGATTGCCAAGGATAAGCAGCAAGAGCAGGACATCAGTAACCTGAAATCTGACATGAACGGAGTGAAGGGTACGCTATCCGAAATTAAATCTCTTCTGTCTGATGCCTTGAAGCTCAGTAAGAACTAATAAAGGTAAGAAGATTATGGTAATGATTGAGATTACAGAAGATAAGTTCGATGATTTGTATGACAACATCGAGTCTATGCTTGGTTTTGGCAGCAAGGCTATGTCTTGTCTGAAAAAGATGAAGCAGGAGCGTATGGGTGAGCGTATGCCTGATTATCGTGACGATTGGAGAAGAGAACGTGAGGAACGTGAAGAGCGTGAGAACAGACGTAGATTCAACAACGTGAACGATGATTGGAACTACCCGAACCGCTATGGTGAAAGAGGTGGTGGCGGCTACAATGGTGGCGGTCGCTAGTGTTTAACTTGGGAGTTTTGGTAGCGACATTTATGTCGGGACCAGACTCCCTTTAATATTCAGCAATATGGGAAAATGCAGAATGCCATTGGATATGTACGACCTCAAACCTGAGGGAATGGTTTCTTATCTCAGATACAATGGCTATCATTTCAGTAAAAAAATGTGCGAATGGGCGGTTAAGCAGATGTATAAGTATGACCCTTCTACCAAGCGTGATGTAGGTATCTCGTTTTGGGATAAGGAGAAGGTGGATTCCCTTCTGCTTGGTCAGGGAATTGAGGTGAAGAATAAGATAGGCTACGACCATGTATATGTAGCGAATATGGCTAGGGCAGACTTCTACAAGTCTTCCATCAAGGATGAGGAGCAGCTAGCCCAATTCATCAAGGATATGGTGGATGATGCCGACCAGAAGGATGGTTTCATCTTCAACCGATTCTATGCCGACTGCTGTCACAACGGAGTGCCTATCCCTTGGGAAGATGTGTTATGATTGAAAGGCTAATACAACTCCCGAAGTACGATTGGAGCATAGTATGTTTCATAGGTTATCAGCCACCTGATGCCGATGAGATATGCCATGCTCTTTCTGATATTGGCTGCAACGGAAATCCATTATCGGAGGCATATAAGCATCTGTCTTTATCGAGTGGAGATAGGGGGCTTACCTATTCAAACCTAGCCGAAAGAAGGAGTGTACTTGCTATTGGTAAGTGTGATTCTGATAGTAGTATAATCAATACCATAGGTCATGAGCTTCTTCATGTTGTAG
>ERZ1035037.168-NODE-168-length-24863-cov-18.042083_pt1 | contig 24863 bp, 26 predicted proteins | sample MGYA00520618_ERZ1035037 | MGnify/ENA primary metagenome ERZ1035037 (study PRJEB33766, sample SAMN09781741) | gut metagenome | biome: gut microbiome | host: Homo sapiens | place: Madagascar | study: EMG produced TPA metagenomics assembly of the PRJNA485056 data...
TTCTAATAACGGTTAGAATGGATTTAAGAAGGACTTTAAGAAGGATTTCAAAAGAGATTGGAATTCAAATTTTGGAAAAGACAAAGATGAAGAAGACTTCAAGAACAAATATAAGTCTAAACTGAAGAAGAAAGTGGTAAGCCATGAAGAAGAATTTCTTGATATGTTTAAAGAAGATTCCGAGAAATCTAAGAACAGAAATCGCTACGAGACTCGAAAAGCAAAAAAGCGCAAAAAAGATTATTACGAAGATTTCGAAGATGATTGGAATTGATTTGATAAATGAACTAAAGGCGAAATAAATACGAAACAAACATGAAATTTTGCCGATAATATAATTTTACAAAGGGGTAGTTGAAATGTGTTATTAAGGCAGACCTTATGCGCTCAACTACCTCTTTTTTTACAATTTCCGATTTTGGGGAAAACAATATGAAAAATGCTGGTAAGAAGTTTGAACAGCTTTGGAAACAGTCTGCGGAAAAGCAAGACCTGTTTATTTTAAGACTAAATGATAGTGATATGTCTTTTAACCCGAACAAAGAACTCAGGTCGAGATTTACATTGAAATCTCCAGCTGATTTTATAATGTTTTATAATGGACATCTGTTTATGTTGGAAATGAAAAGTACGCATAGTAAGTCTATAAGTTTTCAAAGAGAGCCTGATGATGGGGGAATGATAAAGTTACATCAAATTAGTAGCTTGTCGAATACTGGTTTGCATGAAGATGTAGAGAGTCGGTTCGTTATAAATTTCAGACATGAAGATGATGGAGAGCCGTATAGTGAAGATACATATTTTTGGCCTATTGAGGCGTTCAATGACTATTTTGTATCTAATGATAGAAAGAGTGCGAAACCTATAGATATAGTGCAACATGGTGGGATAATCGTGAAGCAAGAACAAAAACGAAAACTATATGACTATGATGTAAAGAAGATGTTAGAAGACATTATCAAAGAAAAAGGATGTGATTAAATGGGTAAGCAACCCTATAATAAAATTTACACTCCCGAACGTTGGGAGGCAGTCAACGGGGAAAACAAAGACCTAATTGATGATTTTATTACAGAGTGTAAAGCTCAACGTAAATCAGAGGGTACATAGAAGTAGTATTTTGCTGATTTAAGAAGAATCGCCATTTGGGTAATGTTGGAGTGCGAAAATAAATCTTTTCTTGAGCTTTCTAAGAGAGATTTTAGACGATTTATGATTTATTGTCAAGAGGAGTGGGGCTTATCGGCGGCTCGTTGTAATAGAATTTTATCTTCTCTTCATATGATTTTAGATATGGCAGAAAACGATGATGATATGTATGAAGATTATACTCGTAATGCCAGTGAAAAGATTAAAGGAGTTCCTAAGAACGCAGTAAGAGAAATTGTGTTTGTTCCTGATGAAGATATTACTTTGCTTTATAATAGATTAATGGAACAAGAAAGATATAAAGAAGCTACTTTACTTGCCTTGTTGTATGATAGTGGATGTCGTAAAAATGAGATTGCTCAAGTAACAAGAAGTAGTATTACAGAAGATGGAAATGCAAGCAATATCGTGAAACGGAAACGAAACAAGCAATTTAGATGTTTATATTTTAATAGAACAAAAGAAGCATTTAAAAAATATAATGCCACAAGAGAAGATAATTCTGATGCTTTGTTTTTAAATGCCGAAGGTAAACCCGCCACACCGGGTAATTTATATGATTGGGTTAAAAATTGGGCTAAGGACTTAAAAGAACTTACGGGTAAAGATTATGAAAAAATCAATGTCCACAGCCTACGTCATGCCTTTGTGAATAACTTGTTAAGTGGAGAACATTATCTTTGTAGAGAGCTTAATCTTGGAGCAATTCCTCTTGAAAAGGTAAAAACACTTTGTCACCATGAAAGTAGTGATACCACACTTGGTTATGCAATGAACACGGAAGAAAAAGATATAGAAGACTTGTTTGGTATTACTATTGGGTGAGGTATAGCATATGTATTATAAATGTTTGGCTTGTTAGAATGAGCAATGGATAGATGAAGATAGAGAAGATTCTGAATATACAAAGATAGATTATGATGAATTAGAATTAAAAGATGGAAGAAAGGTAAAGGTATCGTTTCTTCATGTATATTGTCCGCACTGTGGACATGAGATGGTAGTGCGGGTATCGAAGTAAGGCGAATAAAAATACTTTTTTATTTGGATAATTTTTAAATTAATTTTTGATTAAAGGAGATTTTCACCTATGGATGAAAATGTAAAAGATAATAAAGTTGTTGATTTTCCAGCTAAGGAAAATGTTAATTCAAAATCTGAATTAAATAACGAGGAAAAAGACAAAACTCCAGAGCAAATTAAGCTTGCGGAACTTGTTAATGTAGCTTCTCGTTTTGTTCAGGGTAAATCTTCTGTAGAAGAATTGGATGAACTTGGTAATAGAATGACCATTAGGAATTATATTCCTATTCTTGATAAGATGCGTCTTATTATGGCTATTATTTTTAAGTTTAATGCAGAAGATGTAGAGATGCACGAAATTCGTGTCATCAATATGGAACGTGAATTGTTCTTTGATGTTCTTCTCGGTGGTTACGCTTTAATTGATGTAAACGACCCGGATATGAGAACATATCAATCCTATGATTTGCTTTATCCTTTGTTTGCTAATTTTATTTTGCAATATTGTAAGGATGATTATAATAAGGTTGTAAAAATGATTGAGGATTCTCTTAACATCTATGCTATGCAAGATTTGGATTCCTTGTTTAATAATGTTGATTACAAGGCTCTTAAGGAGACGGCTAAACAGCACGAAGAACTTCTCAAGTCTTTTGAGAAGAATAAAAAGCTTGTAGCAGATTTGCGTAAAATTTATGAAGTTGAAAATCCAGATGGCGTTAAGGTTCTTGATGCCGTTAGCGAAACAATCCAGAGAGAAGCAAATGAAGAAGCCAAGCAGAAGCTTAGTAATACAACTGCTACAAAAAAGAGTAAATCAAAGAAAAATTAATTTGGTGCAATCATCTTTAAGGATGTTTTGTATAATACCGTGGTATTATCCTTATGGGAGAGAGTTTTACAACTCTCTCCTAAAAATATAAAAGGAGGTAAAATATGGATAATAATTTATCGAATGTGTTTTCAAAAGCACTTGATGATTAGATGGAAAAGATAAAACAAGATATTCAGAAACAAATGCCATAGAAAATGGCTACGATAAGAAATGAAATATATGGATATTATCGTAATATTATTGAAAGTGTTTTTAAAAATGTTTTCGATGAATATTATGGAGAATACTATGATGAAGAATCATTGTTTGCATCTTTAACATTTATAAACGGGAAACATATTTATCCAGATGTGGTTTATAGTAAAAACAAATTTAAATTTTTAGATAGAATGCAAAGATTACAACAAGATATGGGACATTCTGTTTCAAGAGAGTCCACGTTGGATGATTACATAGACCCAGATTTTCAAGATTCAACAACAGGATTGTTTGAAGAACAATATTTTGCTGATGATGCAGATGCGATTTATTGGGAAGATATTCAAGTAGACCCGTTACAATTTTGGAATCTTGATTTAACAAAAAATAATAATATAAATACTTTAGCCTTATCTCCAATTGAGGAGGTATATAAAATAGCGTTGCGTAGGCGGCAACAAGAATTTTAGAGACAATACGACTCTTCAATTAAATCCAAAATTTATAAAAAATATGGAATTAAATTGGGATAATAGGAGGTAAGGTATGGCACAAAATGAATACGATGTTGATATAAAATTAAGTCTTGAAAATAGCATTGATTCGTTAACTTCAAAGCTTGATAAAGTAGATAAAAAAATTGAAGAAAAAATTGCTTCTTATCAAAGGCAGTTTCAAAAAATAAAAGTTCCTGACAAGGGAACAGAACAAGATTATATTAAATCTCAAATGTCTACTGATTAGACATATGCTGATTTAAGTTCTAAAAAGCAAAAATATACTAAAGGTATTGAAGCGGCAAAAGCACTAAAAGGAAAGATTTAGGCTGTTGATACTGCTGGGATTCAAACTGAACTTTTAACTTTGGTGGATAATTTACCTTATATTAATGAACTTTTGCCGATTTTAAAAGAAGCGAGAATAAAAACCGCAGATTTAGCGAAAACTGTAAAATTAGCCAAATCTGAAGTAGATAAAATAAAGACGGTAAAAACAGTTTCTAAACCTAAAGTCGTTTCTGAACCAAAAGCCACTCCAACTACAGTTCCCCAAACGCAAAAGAAAAGACCTGTAGTTGTTGTTCCAGATGATGTGTCAGATAAAGATTCTTATAAACAGGCAAAAGAATTGATTGAAGCTCGTAAAGCTAACAATTTAAAATATGGAGCAAATAAGACTTTACCCGCTTATGATAAAACTCGCAAAATGATTGCGGAATCTGAGTCAAGAGGTCATGCCAAATACACTCAAGAAGAAACACAGCAAATTTTTGAAATGGTTATGAACGAAGAAGAACTTAAAAAAATGGTTGCTTCTAAACCTCGTGGGGGAGCTATTGAAAAAGGTAAAGCGTATTTAACAAGAAATGGATATGGAACTTTTCTTCCTAAAGATTCTGCTGATATAGTTCCCGGTGGACATTATTCTCAAACAGATGGATTAATGCCAAATGAATCTATTAAAGTTAATGCTCCTAAAGCATGGGCAAAGGTTTCTAAATTAACAGGTGTTGATTTAGGAAGTAAATACGGTCAAGCTTCAATGTTTCAGGTTGATGAATATTATTCTCAACTTCAAGAAGGCGTAGAACAATTAAAAACACAACTGGAAACTGCTTCAGCAGAACAAAAACCTTTAATTGAAGCAAAACTTAAAAAACTTAACGAAGCGGCTGGCATTGTCGTTTCTACTATTACGGAAGCTATTAATAATACTTCTGTTGAGGAAATAAAAAATAAAGCTATTGGCAATGCAACTATTAGAGATAATGGGATGTTCGGGTCTGATTTTGACCCAGATGCTCCTTATGCTAAAACTTCTCCTTTAATGAGAGAAATTCAAGGTCGTTTTGGCACTAAGCCCACTGACTTTGAAATGGAACTTACTGACAACAATAAACCAATGCAACGTCAATATGAACCAGAGGTCGTTAGAAAAGAAGATTTAAATGAAGCAAAAGCAAATTCTGCTTCTATCGCAGAAATGGAGACCAAAGCTAAAGAGACAATGGAATATTTGTCTGGACAATTTTGGGAAGATTTTTCTAAAGCGTTAAATGAACATGGTGCAGAAGGGGCTACCGAGTTAGTTAATTAGATTTTAGCTCAACAAAAAGATATTTTAAGAGGAAATGTTGAGGAATCAAAGGATTTGCATTTTGGTTCTGAAATAGGCGACATTGGTAGAGACAACGGCGAGGGGACTTTTAATAGATAGTTAGAAATTCCCGTTTATGATGATGATAAAACAGGTAGCGGAACCGAATTGGAAGCTCAAGCAGAACAGTTTCAACAAGAATCTGCTCAAGCCGAGCAAAAGATGACTTCTTCTATTAAAAGTTTTACAGAAGCTATTTTAAAAGTTGTTGATTTTGAGTACGAAAATGCTATGGATAGTTCTTCTAAAGTTGGTCTTGGCAAATTAAAAGAAAAACTTGAAAAGAATCTTGGAGCTTTTTACAATCCTGATGAAAAAAGCATTCAACAAAATTATGATGAATCTTTTAATCGTGCGGCACGTTTACTTACAGTTGGGCCAATGCAAGTGCAAAACTGGCAAACTTATGCAGATAAAACAGGGATTTCATTTCAGCAGTCTGTAAAACGCACAACTTCGGCTATGGAACCAGACGAAAGAGATGAATTTTTAGCTGATGTTGCTGAATCTGTTAAAGCGTATAGGCGTTTTGAAGCGGTAATAAAAGATGATTGGTCTAATTTAGATGACGCTTTAAATGCGGCTTTGTCTGCTGATAACAAAGAAACAAGAGAAATTGTTGCTCAAATTAATTCTTTTAAGGGCGATTCTCAAAAATGGGAAAATTGGAAATCAGTTTTTAGACAAGAAATGACCCCCGGAGGCCCCAGTGCTAACGTTGGAGGAGATACCAGTCAAAAAGTTGATAAAGGTATGCCTTTACCTCTTGATGCGGCAAGCTATGGAAAACTTTCTCCTAAAGCTCGTAACATTCAAGGACATGGCTTGGGCCAAACTGTTTTAGGCACATTTGGTACTACAGATGTTGAAGAAGGTATCAAAAGAGGAGAAGAACGCTTAAAGCAACTTGAAGCATTTGTTGATAAAGCAGAAGAAAAATACTCTGAAGCTCAAGCAACTATTGAACGTATTCAACAAGAATATGGTACTCATGTAACAGATAAGGGAACAATAGTTGATTTTGATTTACCTTTGTGGTCTGATGCAAACACTTCTAAGAAAGATATTCGTAAGAAGACCAATATTGATATAAACCAATATCAAAAAGCGCAAGAAATTGTAGATAATCAACCGGGTGGTCAGCAAGAAATTGATTATGTTAAGGCTTTATTGGCTCAACTTTACGATGCAAGAGACAGAAGGAATTTAGCTTTAGCTACTCAAGACGCTAAAACAGTAACGGTTCCAGAAGATTTAACTGGTAATTCAACTACTTTTTTAGCTCCTACTGATAAATCTCAAGATGAACGTAATCAAGAATTATCAAAACAGCTTGGTTTGTTAAAAGAAGAAGAGCAACAAGCAAAACAAACTGAGCAAGCTGTTGTTGAAGCTGAAAACAACAAACAAGAAGAAGTTGCTCAAACAACGGTTGAAGTTGAAAAACAAGTAGAAACGGTTAAAGAACAGGAAAAAGGAAGTGCGTCTGCTTCAAATGTTCCTATGGAAGAAACAACATCTACTGTTCAAGAACCTGTTATAGAAGTACAAAATAATATTCCAGACCATGTAAATTCTTTGCAAGAATCTATTGACAAAGAAAAAGAAAAATTAGCTGTTTCAAAAGATTTAACTGAGCAATTAATTAAAGAATCTGAAGCCTTTAAAATGGTTCAAGAATCTGTTTTGGGTGAGGTTGAAGCTACTAATAAAGCGGCTGAAGGAGAAACAGATTGGGCTAAAAGAGTTGCAGAAATAAAACAAGAATTAAGAGATACAGCTAAAGCTCTTGAAGAAAAAAAAGCAGCAGAAGAGAAGTCTAAGCCTAAAGAAGAATCTAAGCCAAAAGAAGAAGAAATTTCTAATCCGTTTACCAATTTTACAGATGACGAATTAAGAAATGCTGGACGTGTTCCTCTTAGTAGTGGAGAAATGATGTCTTATGGTAGTGGCAAACAAGAAAATCAATTGATTTCTAAATATCTTGCCGAATATCAAAAGAGATTGAATTTGGGTAAAGAAGTTAATGCGATAGCTTATAAAATAAATGAACTTTCGAAAGATGGAACAAAGGCTTCTGAACAAGAACTGGCTAATTTAAAAGAATAGCTTGACAGCAAGAGAAAAGCTTATGATGCTCAAGTTCAATATATGGAAGATAACAATCTTACAAAAACAGTTGAACAAGCTGGGGGTCAAAATCAAACTCGTATTGGAAATGTTATTCTTTCTGCAAGAGGGGCGGAAAATGTTAAATAGAAAAGCACGGTTTTAAAAGAAAATTATTTAACATCGGATTCTAAAAATATTAGAACAGCAGATAAAGCCAGAGCTTCGGAAGAAAAAAAGGCTTTAAATAATGCTATTGATAGGCAAAAAGATTATAATGCTTTAATTCAAGAAGAGTACGAGCTTAAACGTAAAATTCAAGGGTCTTCTGGAGATAAATAGGTTGAGCAACAAAATCGACTCACTGAAGTCCAACAGGAGTTGCAAGCTTATACTAATATGTCTACTAAGATTAATGAGAACGGTTAGCTTATTGGACAACAAGTAGACAAACAAAAACTTCTTGATTAGCTTGCACAATCTACCTATTTAACTGAACAAGATAGAGCTAAAAAAGAAAGAGAAATTAACAACTTGTATTCTGAACAACAAGCTAAACTTTCTCGTTTCAAAATGCAAAATGCTCAATCCGCTGGTAGTAACACTGTTAATACCACTCAAGAAATTAATAAGTATTTAAAGAGTCTTGAGCAAATTGGTACTCTTGAAAGAGAAAAAGCCAGACTGCAAATGAAGGGCGGAAACCTTTCTGGTATGGCGGCTATCGAAAATAGAAGTTTAATTTCTAATTACGATAGACAAATTAGTGGTTTGCAAAATCAATATAGCTTTAAACAACTTGCTGATGGTAGGACTACTTTAAACGGTATTGAACTTACTGAGGAAGAGATTAATCGTATTGAACAAGAGAGAAGTAAAATTCTTGATAGAAACAATGCGAAGATGGCTCAAGCTCAAGAAACTGTTCAACAAACCAAGGGGTTCCTTGAGAAATTAAAAGATAACTTCTATCAAAGCTTCCAGCAAATTGGCAGTTATGTTATGAGTTTGTTCTCTTTCCAAGGAATTGAAAGAGCCTTTAGTGCTGTTATTAACAGAACTTCTGAACTGGATTCTAAGATGGTAGACCTTCAAATTGCGAGTGGTTATACCAGAGAACAAGTTAGTGGAATGATGCTTGATTTTAATAAATTGGGCAAGCAAATTGGTAAAACAACTTCTGAGATTGCAGAAGCAGCTAACGATTGGCTTCGTGCTGGTTACGATGGTGCGGCGGCATCTCAATTAACCCAAGCTTCTATGAACTTGTCTACACTTGGTATGATTAATTCTGCCGATGCTACGAGTTATCTTATTAGTGTTATGAAGGGTTGGAAACTTGAAGCTAATGAAATTGATGAGGTTGTAGATAAACTCGTCAAAACTGATATGGCGGCGGCTTAATAAAATAGGTCGCTTATTATGGTAACATAATAATAGAAAACATATTTAATTGCTGGAAAAACCTTAGAGCTTTATAAACCACAACATAAAGATGAAAAATGCTTAAGTGTGATGGTAAAAAAATTATAAAGATTGGTTAATCAGCAGCTAAGGTTCGAATAGAACAAAGTTCATCGACTATCTCGAAAGAGAGTAGGGAAGTTAGTTGTAAAAGCTTCTCGAAAAGGTATGCTCCTCGATAAGAGGATGAAGATATAGTCAGTGCTCATGTGAAAGCATGAGGGGAAACCAAGTAGATTAACGACCTATTTAAACATAACAGATTAGTGCGGGTAAACAAAATTGCCCGAAATACGGAAACGTAGATTATGTATAATTAAATTAGAAGATTAGAAGAAAGGAGGAATATTATGTTATTAACTAAAGAAGTAGAAGTAAAGGTTACTAAAGTTAATTTAGAATATTTTTTAGCAAAAGGTTATAATTGTAATATTAAAGATAAAATAATGGTAAATCCTTTTGATTTAGGAAATCAAAGCGAGAAAGAGATATTATATAAATGCGATTGTTGTGGAAAAGAAATAAAGTTGCATTGGTGTGATTATTTAAAAAAGAGAAATAGAGAATATTCGGAAGCTGGAGATTTTTGTAATGATTGCGCTAAAAAGAAACGAGCGGAATGGTTTAAGATAAATAAAGAACAAGCATATAAAGATATTTATATAAAAGCTCGAAATAAAGCCAAAGAAACCTGTTTACAAAAATATGGTTGTGAAAACGTAATGCAAAATAACGAGATAAAAGAAAAACTTAAAGAATCCATACAAAAGAAATATGGGGTAGATAATGTAATGGAGTTACCTGAAATCAGAGAGAAAATAGCTAAAACTCTTGGAACCAATCAAGAATTAGAAGTTTTTGTTAGTGAAAATGGTAAAATTTATTATAAATATAAAGGAATTCCATGTAGCCAAAATCAACTTCATTTACATGAATTATTAGGCGGAGAATTAAATGGGTTTATTTCTTATTATCCGGTTGACTTGTTGTTTTCTGAAGATAAAATCTATTTAGAATATAATGGAACGGGGCATAATCTTTCTGTAAAAATGAAAAAGAAAACAGAAGAACAACAAAAACAAGATGAAAACAAAAGATATTTTTATCTAAAAAATCAAGGATATAAACAAATATTGTTTGTTTCTCTTACTAAACGAAAACTTCCCTCTGACGAGATAATTCTTTCTCTTATTTCTCAAGCTAAAAAATATTTAAATAATAATCATAATTGGATAGAATTTAATTTAGATGAAAATTGTATAAGGTGGAAAGAAAATTCAATTAATTATGATTTCAATTCTCCTATTCCAATTATTTTTTAATTATACATAATAAAGAACAAACCCAAATCGGTGAAGCCTAAGTTTTTTAATATGGTAATACCGAGATAACCTTTGAAAAAGGTATTGTAACGACTATTGGGGTTTGCCCCTTTATGGGTGAAAATATAGTCTGAACTATATGGAAACATATAGAGAAAGAGTCAAGTGTAAAGACACTTTAAAGAAGAACTCTTTCCGCCTATTTTAAATAGGTCATAAAAGTAACAGAATGGATTTGGCAGAGGCAATGTCTCGTGCAAACAACTCTGCTTAGATGGCTGGTAGTTCCTTAGACAGATATATCGGATATTTGACAACCATTACTGATGTTACACAAAAGAGCGCTGCATCGGTGGGTGAATCTATGAAGACAATTTATTCACGTTACCAAAACATTGCGGCTGGTAAATTTGTAGCAGCACAATCCGATATAGACAGTGAAAATTATAATGAAGACGAGTGGTCTAACCTTAACGATGTTGAAACAGCCCTTGGTGCGTTAGGCATTAAGATTCGTGATAGTGTTGACAACTTTAGAAATTTTGACGATGTAATGGCGGAAATTGCCTCTAAATGGAATTCTTATTCTGATGTTCAACAATCTGGTATTGCTACAGCTTTAGCTGGTACTCGTCAAAGAGAAAATGTTATTACAATGTTTGAAAACTTTGACCTTGTTCAAAAGTACGAGCAAATTGCAGCTAACAGCTATGGTACTGTGGCTAAAAAGATGGAAGCTTATACTGATAGCGTAGAAGCGGCAAGACAGAGAATTACCACTTCTGTTGAGAAGTTTGTTTTAAGTCTTAGCACATCCAAGCTTATTAAAAAAGTTTATAACGTCGTTGCAGATTTAACTGAACATATGTATAGTTTGGCAGCGGCAGTTACGGTATTTTTGTTGGCTATTAACACCAAATCTACAACACAAGGTTTCTTGGGTGGAGTTAATACAGTTCAATAGAAATTGCTTAATTTTAATATATCTCAGATAAAAATGGGACAAGTTAACAGTAGCCTTTTGCGGGGTAGGGGAGTAATAGATAGACGGGAAACACAAGGATTAAAAGAAGCTCTCAATGAAAGTTTCTTGTCTTCTCAAAAAGAGGTGTTCTCTAAAACTCTTTCCTCTACAATTAATAATCTTAATAATATGGATGAAGCTACAAAAACCATGTTGAAAGATGGTATGATTCCTCTTCAAAATAGTATGGTTGAATTAGAATCTGCTCAAAAAAAAGAATTGTCTGCGGTTTTATTGAGGCAGGGGCAAGAAAATCGTTTTGCCATGAATAGAGAAATATAGATTTCAAGAATATTAAATGATAATATGATTGAGGCTGCTCTTGGAATGGTTAATAATGATAAAAAGAGAGCAATTTTAGCACAAATTAATTAGGTTCAAGCTTCTACTATAACTGAGGAACAGCTTCAAGCAGCAGAACAAGATGCTATACTAAAAAGACGAATGGCAGCAAAAATTATAGACCAATCTCCAGATGAAGCACGTCAAACTCTTGGAGTTAATGTTGGGGCAAGCAGTAGAATGAATGTTCGTACAGCACTCCGAGACTCTGCTTTGTCTTTAGGAGGAATGGCGGGGGGTACTTGGTTAGGTAGTCAATTCGGTAAGATGCTTGGAAGCGGCGGCGCAACAGTTGGAGCGTCAGTTGGTGCTGTAATTGGAAATGTGGCAAGTACAACTATGATTTCACAATTAGCATCTGGGGCTACTTGGGGGACTGCTTTGAGTAGCTTAGGTTTTTTGTGGCCTGCGATTGGTGTTTTGCTTGTTGGTGGTATTATTGGGGCTATAAAGTCTCATAAAGAAAGCATTAAAAAAGGATTGGCGGAAGCGGCTTCTGAAGCTTCTACTGTTTATTCTGAAAACTTAAATGCGTCTGCTGAAACAATAAATTATGATAAACTGGTTGGTGGAGTTGATTATTTAGGCAAAAATGTTTCTTTAACAGATGAAGAATATCAGAAATTTCTTGATTCAAGCAACGCTCTTGCCGAAGCTTTCCCTGAGTTAGTGGTTAGAACTGATGAACTTGGAAACAAGTTTGTTGGCCCTGATGGGTTATCAGGAAAAGTTGGAGAAGTTACCCAAAAGGTAAATGAATTAACAGAAGCTTCAAGAAAAGCTGCTGATAGTGCATTGTTTAAAGTAGAAGATAAAGGAATCTTTGGAAAGAATAGCGGATTTTCTAACGTTTTTGATGAACAAAGAGATATTTTATATAAAGCTAATAACGCTTTAAAATACAAGCAAAAAAATATTTACGGAATAGATGTTTATGGTTTAAACGAAGAAATTGCTTTAAGAGAAAGTACGCTTGAAAATATTGGTAAAAATAAAGGAACCGAGTCTAACGAGTACAAGGAAGCTAAAAAGGAACTTGACCAATTAAAATTAGATAGAGATGCTTTGTTTGAGGATATTAATACAGCGAAAGACGCTTTGGCTGAATATACAGAGCAATTAATTTCTTATGCTAATACAGCGAATGGACAAGCAGAATTTGAGGGGCAATTTGGTAATATTGAAGACCAGTTAAATGATATGTCTGATAATGGAAAAAATCTTGTTTTGTCCTCTGTTAAATTGGCAGTAAGAGACTTGGAGTTTACTGATGAAGAAGATTATAAAAACAAGGTTTTATCTTTGACTCAAAAAGCTGCTGATTTGCTTGAAAGCAATCCTGTTATTGCCGATATTTATTATGGAGTTGGTGAGTTTAAGACTCTTGGCGAACAGCAAGATGCTATGGAAAAGATGATTCCTGTATTGGAAGAAATCTTTGGAGCAGATGGTTATGATGAAGCTGAAAAAGCAATAATTGAGCATCTCGGCTTAAAGATTGTTGTTGATGGGGACAAAGTTTCTATTGAAGTGCCTTCTTTGGGCGAACAATTTAAGGAACAACTCAAAAAGGGGTTACGGTATGGTATTAGTGAAAGCGCAACTAATGATTGGGGTAATTTTATCGGTGGTTTAACCCAAGACCAATACAAACAATTGTTTGATTGGGCTGGTAATGGCTGGATTCGAGGTGGCGGAGCAAGCACTCAAGTTGGGAAAGATACGCTTATGCGTATGTTAAATGGCGGTAACTATTATAATGGAACTGATTTGGATATGCTTTCCACTGCGGCAACATAGAAATATAATAATTTTAAAAGACGGGAAAATGGTCGTACTCAAGTAGGAAATGATTTAACCTCTCGTTTTAGTGATTATGTTAATAGAAAAGCCGCAGGAGAAGACGTTGATTTTAGTTCTTATAGTATGTCTAAATAGCAAATAGCTTCTACTTATGCAGATATGGGAGAGGATGTTTGGAAGCAAATTGAAGCATTACAAGATGAACTTGAAAATGCAGCCCCAGAAGCAATTCAAGAGAGTCTTACAAATGGAATTAATTCTATTGATTTTAGTGTTTTGGAAGAAGGTTTATCAGGAAAGATAAAAGCCGTTACTGAAGCAGCAAATCAATATTTCTCTGACATTGATGTTGAGGGTTATATTGATAGTTGGAAAGAATTAAAAGATGCTTTTGCTTCCGTTAAAGATATTTATGACCAAATTGACACTGCTCGAAAAGAACAAAATGCAACTGGTCGTTTAAGTGTTGAAACAGTTCTTGACTTGTTATCTTCCAATGAAGATTACATTCAAGCATTAACAGTAGAAGATGAAAAAATAAAGCTTAAGACTAATGCTGAAGAAATTATGAATAAAGTTCGTCTTCAAACATTAGCTACTTCTTTAGAGACTAAAATTGCTGAAGAAGAATTGGAAAAAAGCCGTCTTGAGGCTGAATTGGTTGCTATTGATACTGGAGCGACTTATGCACAAACAGTTAGTGATGAAACAAAAGTTACTAATACGGCAATTGAAGCAAATAATCGTCATGCTGAATCTTTAGCCTTGTTGTCCGATGAAGCTTTAAATGCTGCTGATGCGTTAAGTTTGAAGAACAAAGCGGCTAATGGAGAAATAGTTGATACTTCCGGTGTAAAAAAACATACTGAAGGTCAAGCTACGGCTAAAAGTAAAGCGGTTGCACCAGTTGATGCCGAAACAATTGATTATAGCAAATTAACTGAACAAGCTAAAGAGCGCCGTAAACAAATTTTAGACAGAATGGAATAGTTGTATGGCACTCGTGGAGAAGATTGGGATTATGACCCAACTACAGGAAAATTTACTTATACCAAAGATGAACAAGGTCACGAAATCGGTGGTGCGGTTGGAGTACAAAAACATTTACTTGTGGAAGTAAGAGATGTCATTAAAAATGGCGCTAAATCTGGAGATTTTAGTAAAATTTATGACTCTTATAAAGATGCTTCTAAGGATGCAAAGGATACCGCTAAAGATTTGTTAAAAGCTCTTGATTCTATTATTGATAAAGAATGGGAAGCCATGTAGGTTTGGGATGAATACAATCAAAAGTCTACAGGCTATACTGCTTATTTTGAAAAGAAGAGAGCAAGTCTTGAACGTTTAGCTGGTATGGCAAAAGCCGAGATGGATTCTGCCAAAACAGAAGAAGAACGTGCTGATGCTGAAAAGGATTATATTGAATATCAGAAGGCTATAAATAATCTTGATGATGAAGAGATTGAAGACAAGTATAATATTCTTGAGTTGCAAGGCGCTTCTTTGGACAAACTGATTGCTATGCAAAAAGTTTATATCCAAACTTCTGATACTGAGGAAGAGAATCTTGAGAGAAATAAGAAACTTGTTGAATTGTTACATCAACAAGTTGAGCTTCATCGAGAAGTTTCCGAATGGTAGAGAGACAATACTGACAGATTACTTGATAGATTAAGTGGAGATGCTTATGGCAATGAAGCTTATGACAGAGCAATTAGTCAACAAATTGATGCTGTTAACGATGAAATGGCTGATACTCAAAAGCAAATTCAGATGTATTATGCTGAAGCTATTAAGGGATATGAACAATCGGGTTCTACTCATGCGGAAGCTTTGAGATTGGCTTACACTGGGAACAGCGATGCTTCTCAAGCTCTTCGTGATGAAATGACAAAATACTATGACTTAATTGATAAACGTACTGAGTACACAATTAAGAAGATGGAAGACAAAGCCGACGATTTAAACCGTAGATTGGATTTGATTGAAAAAGAAAAGCCCGATGAATGGTTTAAGATTGGTGATATTGATAGTTATTATACTCAAAGAATGGATTTGTTACAAAAGCAAGTTGAGTTGTATCAGGATGCTTTGAAAGATACAAGTGACATGACCGATGAACAAATTCAAAATATTGTTGATAGTTTGAATGAAGCCACATTGAATTTGAAGCAAGCTCAGATTGATAACTTGAAAGACCAAACTGATTTACAATCTAAGCAATACGATGCTATTGTATATAGAATCAATTTGTGGAAAGATGAAATTCAGGATGCGATTGATGCTATTGAAGATGCTTACGAAGATGAAATTAAGCCAATTCAAGATATTAATGATGAATTAGAGAGACAAGGAAAACTTGAAGACCTTCTCGCTGCAAAAAAGGCAGCAGCTAAGGAGAAGGAGAGGGTAGCCTTAAATGCCCTCTATAAAAACGGCTATATAAGTCAAAAGCCAGAGATGGTCGAGACTTAGGAAAGACTTAAAACAATTATTAGTTATTTTAAAAGAAAGGAGGTAAAATTATGGCGTGTATTTATAAAGCAACTTTTAAATGCAATGGAAAAAGTTATATTGGACAAACGAGAAAGTCTTTTAAAAGAAGACAAAAAGGGCATAAAGATACTTATAAAAAAAGAATAACTCGTTTTTATGCGGCAATTAGAAGTCATGGTTGGGATGATTTAGAATGGACTGTTTTAGAAGAATGTCCAATAGATAAATTAAACGAACGAGAAATTTATTGGATAGCTTATTATAGAACATATATTGGTTTTGAAGATTGTAATGGATATAACATGACCATCGGTGGAGATGGGGCTTCTAATCCTTATTTCTTTTCTACTCAAGAAGAAGTTGATGATTTGTTAAATGCTTACAGAGAGTGCGGAAGTATTGGACAATTATGTGAGGAGTATGGATGTAGTTATACAGTTATTTATAATATTTTAACTGGATTAACAAGAGTAGAGTTTACAGGGTTTAAAGAAAACGACAAAACGTTTCTTCATCAATATGTAAAAAAGGGTTTGAAGTATACAAACGAACAAATTCAAGAAGTTATTAATAGGAACAAGGCTGGGGAATCAAATTCTATCATTTCAAAAGAAATGTAGGTTCCTATTAAATGGGTTCAAGATATTTTAAGTGGGAGACTTTTGTCTAATAAAACTGGTATAAAAACAGTTACAAGGAAAGAACGCCAATTATATAATCCTGTTAATTCTAAATTAAAAAAAGAAGAAGTTTTAGACATGGTAGATATGTTTTATAATCAAAAGAAAACCGCTCGTGAAATTTCTGATAAATATAATAAAAATATTAGTCGAATTTATGAGATTTTGCAAGGAAAAACTTGGAGCCAAATTACTTTTTTAAATGACGATATTTATTTTAAAGAAGTAAAAAGCAGATTACCAGAAAAAGAAGAGAAAGAAAAAACGCCGTCTAAGATAATAAGTGAGAAAGACGTTTTATTAATAGTGTCTTATGCTAAAAATGGATATAGTAAAAAATATTTAGCTGAAAAATTCAATACAACTGAATTATATATTGGGAAAATATTAAGAGGGGAGCGTAGAAATAACGTTACTCATATAAAGAAATAATTGTTTTAAGAATCCTCAGAGACTGTAGTGGTTATTATGGTAACATATTAACCCTCGCCGTTGTATTATTATAAGGAATAATATAAGATACAGTCCGAACTTACAATATAATCTAAAAATGAAATGTAAGAGTTAGGTTGCAAGACCTAACCGCCTAACTTGTATTTTTTAACTAAAATTGCAAGAAGGTTAAAAAGTAACAGAGTGGTTTAGGGAAGGCATAGGTTGGGTTTATGAATCTCCTGTTGACAAGCGCCGTTAGGCTGAAAAAGACATTGATGATTTTAATCGTCAGGATAAACTTGATGACTTGGAGAAAACCAAGGATGCCGAAGTAAAAGCTCTCGAAGACCTTTCTAAAGCTTGGGATTTGTATCTCAAAGAATTGGAATGGGATTATAATGAATTTGAGCGTATAAACAACGAGCGTATTCTCAAAGAACTTATGGGCTGTGAAACCGAAGAAGAGATTCGTGAGAGAATTACAACTGATATGAAGAAATTCAACCAGAACGCTCTTGAGAATTATAAAAACTATAATACAATCTTCCAAGATAATTTGTTGACACCTTATAAGAACAATCTTGTTGAATTGCAAAAGTTGTATGAACAAACCGCACAATTGGTTAATTCCATTAATGGTTTGTGGGTAAACAATAATAACAATTTGACTTACGACCAATTGTTAGCTGATTCTGCGGCTAACAATAAATTAGATTTAAGCATTGACTATTCTGCTCAAATGCTGGCGGCAAAAGATGAAGAAACTTTCTGGAAGCTTGCTAATTTGAGAGATTAGAAAGCTTTAGAAAAAGGTATTGACATTAGCGGTAATAATCCTAAGTATAGAAGTAATCAAAGTTTCTATAATCAGTGGAAGAATGGTTATCAAGGAGCCAACGCAAATCTTAACAATTTGAAATGGACTAAGGACTATTCTGCGGCTATGCTCAATGCTTCTTCTGAGGAAGAGTTCTGGAATCTTGCGGCACAGAGAGATGCGAAAGCTGCTCTTAGAGGATTGGACACTACTGGTTCTGATTCTCGTTATAGAAGCAATGATGAATTCTATAGGCTGTGGGCGGCAAATCACAAAGATTTGGCAACTTATTCTCACCAAAATAAGAAAACCTTGGATGCTGATAATGATTTCTGGAAAGCTTATAATCAAACCGACAGTAGCTTGAAGAACGATTCTGTGAAGACTACTGATGCTTATGTTAATAAGATGTGTGGTGAATGGGTTGAATATAATAATCAATATCAACAGGCTTTGCTCGACCCAATGAATGAAAACAATGGAACTCTTGACTATTTAAGAGAACAAATGAGTAATGTTTACGACCAAATTGCTCAACGTATGCAATTAAGTGTAAATGAAATTCAAACCATTGGTGCTCAAATGGTTGACGCTCAAAATCAGGTTTATACCAGTCTTGCAGAATCTGTTCAGAGAACTTAGGAATTGTATCAACAATCTCTCGCTACTGGCAAGTCTTATAGTCTTGGTGGTGGTGTTAGTATTGATGCCAGCAAGGGCGGTTCTGGTGGATGGTCTGAAGCAGAGATGAATGAGGGGTTCGTTTCTTCTGGAAGTTCTTCTGGAGGGAAATCAAAATCTTCTACAAGATTAAATGTTGATAAAATGCGTAGTGATGCAGAAGCTGCCCGTAATGCTCGTGGAGATGGAAAGATTCATGTTAGTGATATTGGCAAATACTCAAATGGTATTGAAAATGGCCCGGTAACTTATACTGGACTTGCAATGTTGCATGGTACTCCGGGTAATCCTGAGTTTGTATTGAATAGCGACCAAGCTTATACTTTGTTGCGTAATATGGCTACTACTAAGTTGCCTGAAACGAAGAAGGTTGCTGGGGCAGAGGGACAAAATACTCAGTATATTGTTCAGGGTGATATTGTTCTTGAGAACACTAATAATCCTGCTCAGTTTTGGGATGATGTTTCTAAGGCCATGAGTAATAGACACAATGTAACGAAAAATAGATAATATTCGGGACAAATATTATAAATTGACAAAACTACTTGACGTATGACAAGTAGTGTGATATAAGTGGGGATGGGGCGAGGAAAATAAACTCGCCTCGCCCTCTCTCCTATTTTAAAAAACATGAAAGGAGTTAAAAGAAATGGTTTTTAAGCCGTCAAATACAAATCCAAATCTCAGCGAGATAGATGTAACGAATGAAAAAGACAGTGTATTTTCGTGTTAGGTAAACACATCGGGAACGACGATAAAGGCATATAAAATTAATATTTTATCTGGTGACGGAACCAAGGAAATACTGGCTCCAACGACCCCTACTGAATTGCCTAAACCATTGATAAATAAGGCAATTTTAACTTCTAATGATATAAATTCTACTAATGTCCCCGCTTTAACCAATGGACAAGATTATTAGTGGAATATTAGAACTTATGAGTTACTTCCTCGTTATAATGGGACAACAAAACTTAACGATAATTAGCCTAAGACTTTAATTTGTAGCGGCTTCCTTGTTGGTTCCACTACTTCGGTCTTATGGGTTCCTAATAATGAGGCTATTTTGTATGATATGTGGGTTGAAATTAAGGGTGTTAACTTTATGCCATTACCTGATGGCAACCCCGATAATGTTGTTTTACCCACAGACACTAATTATAAAGAACGACATCAAATTTATTGGGTTGATAGAGAGTTGGGCTGGAATAAAGATTATACCAAAATTACTCTCGAAGAACCTTTTGAATATAATTATAAAAATGGAACTACTATTGATATTTATCAATGCTCTGACCAACATACTTTAACAAGTATTTATGTTGACCCGAATGATGATATTGAACGTGGTAATTTCATTGAGCTTTATCGTAACGGAACAAAAATTTGCGATAAAACTAAAATTATTGGCTGGGGAGAAACTACTGGTGAGATTCGTTTCCAAGAAGCATTGAAGATTACAGATACAACAAACAAGTTTCCTAAAGATGGAGATACTTATAAATTATATACTTATAATGCTCTTGATAAAACTTACACGGAAGTTACGGTTGAAGATAATGTTCTTGGAGGTAAACCAGTTGTATCTACAACTATTTTTGCCAATGACAATGGAATTTATTTTATCCAACCAAATATTAACATTAAAACAGATGAAACTAACCCTCCTGAAATTTTATTTGAAAATGGCGCTCGTTTAGCTCTTGTTAAGAAAACAAGCACTACTGTTGTGCCAAATAAAACGACTGATATAACTTTTGATAAATTGGATAATACTCAATGGGTAGTTAAATATGGAGAAAAAGCCAATGATATTGCCATCAATATTTCTCCTAAAACTAAATATACTGTATATACAGATTTTATGGACTCTATGCCAAATGCTGTTTTTTATGCAAGACGAGCTCCAATTATGACAATTTAGTATAGAGGTATTTCTGACTTAACTGCCTCAGAGAATTTTGAAGATGTAACAATAGCAAAGGTCACTGGATGGAGAGATATTGAGTTTAAAACTAAATGGGATTCTACTACAGAAGTAAAATATTATCAATATTTCTTGTATGATGAAGATGGAGATTTAATAACTTCAAGTGAAGAGCTTTACAACTCTGAGTTGGAATGGAGTTTTAGAGGTTTTGAAAGCGGTATAGTTGAAACTGCTCCCAAAACTTATTTTGTCGCTGTTAAAGTTGTTGACGAATATGACAAAGAATTTATGACTGACCAAGCGCAATTTAATGTCTATTATCCAGTTGAGGCTGGTTTAGTTCCTTTGGATGTTAAGTACGATTGTAAAGAACAAGGTATTTCTGTTATTGCTCAAGCTCCTGTTTACGTTGGTAGTACAGATAGAGATGGTCAAACTTCTATTGATTCTTCTAATTTAAATGGTGGCGTTTTAAATATTCCTGCCAATAGAATTGCGAATTATGAATATGTATTAGGTGCGAACAAAGTTCCTATTAATATTACTAATACTTTTAATTTTTATACTCAATTCCAAATTACTTATGATTTTGTGAACTCAATTCCTGATGGTGGAGAAACCACTGTTTTGGAAGTTGGGCATAAATCAAAAGATGGTACATCCATTGATGTGTTGTCTTTACGTTTGGGAAGTGGCAATTCTTATTATGTAGATGCTGATGGGAATATTAAATTAAATACTAATTTGTTAAATCTTAAATGGTATAAAAACAATGTTTTACAATCTTGGATGATTAAAACAAATGACCCTACAGCGTTTAACGTAAAAGATGAAAATCCGTATTCAGATATTACAACTCCAAGTAAGTTACAATACGCTTTAATTGCAAATGATAAAATTAAATTGGTTAAACAGGGAGATTTAACAAGTATTCCTGATAATGCTGACCTTGATAAAATTTGGTGCTATCAAGGAGATACTGCTATTAATTTGTACGGTATTGATTGGGTTCCCAATTATGTTTATAAATATAATCAAACGAAACAGGCTTGGGAATATTATACAGATATTCAGTTTATTTTCGCAGAAAGTTTAACTCAATTGCCAGATGGTGCTAATACTTATGATAGTTTTGGTGTTGATACAGAAAGCCAACTTGGAAATAACAATATTGGTTTTGGTGGTAATACTGCTGATGTCAATGAAACTTGGGTTGATAGCTCTTCAATGGTTAGTGATAAAAACGAAGCTGCTTTTAATAGTAAATGGTTTGATTTGTATTTAAAGATTGATAACGAAGGAGAAATTGAGCAAGCTTCTTGCGAAATTAGAATTACAAATGAAAGGAGAATTTCATAATGGCTGATAATTGTTATGTCTTTTTTAATAGCAATATTAAAGTTAATTGTTTAAAAATTGATAAAACTATTCCTGTTATTGCAGAAGGAAAAGACGAACTTACTGAAATTAAAAAAGAAGCATATGGCAAAAAGGCTATGACTGCAAATACTATTTTGTGGAATGATTTCTCCTTGACCGCAGATTGCAGTTATTTTGACCCTGTTGGCGAAGTTGCAAATGCAACATTTTCAATTTATAGAAAGACTCCTAATCAAAAATATTATGATTATATTTGCAAAATTGAAAACGGGGCAACTCAATTCATTGATTATAATATAACCACTGATAACTATTATCATTATTTAGCGGCTGTTGAAGTACCTACCAGTTCTGGTTTGGAATATAAACTATATCAAAACTATACAGATGATTCACAAACTGAATTGAATTATTTATATGTTCAGTGGGGAGATTGGACTATTTGTGATATTGAAGATTCTACAGAAGATGGTATTTATTTTAAATCTGGTGATATGTGGCATCTTAAATATAATATGTCAGATGACATGACCAACACCATGAATACTGGTGTTACTATGTGGGAAACTTTGGGTCGCTACGGAAAATATTCTATTGGACAAAAGAATTTTGATAGTGGCACAATTTCTTGTTTAATTGGTGATATTGATTATTATAATGAATATGATATTAAGAATAAATTTAAAACCGATATTAAAACGGGTAAGCTTTATGAATCTGACGAGCAAATGAAAGTGTTTCGTCAAAACTTGTGCGGTTATAATGAAAAAATCAATAAAAATTCTCCTTATGGTCGCAGTGTTGAAAAAGAAAAAGCTTGGAAAGAATTTATTACTAATGGTAAATTAAAACTTTTGAAAGATTACAAAGGTAATTCTTGGATAGTTATGGTTCAAGCCAATCCAACCTATTAGGTTGATTATATGAGTAATCTTATGGAAACAATGGTTTCTTTTGAATGGCAAGAGGCTGAAGATGTTAATAAGGTTGCCATTGTTGAAATTTTATAATAAGGAGGAAGCTCATGGAAATTTTTGGAGATGTCCTTTTAGAACAGCAAAGTGATATGAGCTTCTCCAATTTAAAGAAACTCATTGAAAGACCTTTTGTAAAACCTCGCTTTCGTTTAAGTGTGTTAACTCCTTATGAAGCAGTTGATTATGTAATTCCAGAAGAGGATATTATTATCGGAGGAATTAATTATACAGAATCTTATCAAAATGGACAACGTAGAAATATTTCTATTGAATTGGTTAATGCAACTGGAAAGTATACTCCTAATGTTAATGGAATTTGGGTTAATACAAAGTTTCGTTTTGATGTTGGCTTGGGATATGGCAATAATGAAGATGATGTTATTTGGTTCCCAAAGGGGATTTATATTTTGGGAGATGTTGACCTTACAAGAAACGATTCTGAAAAAACAGTTACTTTACAATTACAAGATAAATATGCTTTATTTGAAGGGAAAACTGGAACTTTGGATGTCGCTTATGAAGTATAGCTTGATAGTGATATTATAGACGCTGTTAAAGGTGTGTTAAACTTTACTCTTGGGAATGGATATATTCTTGATTACAAAGAACCAATTTTTGACCCCAGTTTTATAGGAATGAAAACTCAACAAACTATTCGTGCTGAAGCTGGAGAAAATTATGGCACTGTTATAGATGCTTTAGCAACTCAGTTATCAGCAGAATATTATTATAATAGTGTTGGCAATTTGTGCTTCTATCCTTTAAATGAAACGGTTGATGATAGCGTTAAGCCTATTATTTGGACTTATCCGTGGTTGGGCAGAGATTTGCACAATTTAAGTTTGAATTTCCAAAATGAAAATATTGTAAATTGCGTTAAGGTTATTGGAGATAATATTGACTCTAATGTTTACTCAGCAGTAGTATCAAATGAAAATCCTACCTCTCCTATTTGTATTCAGCAAATTGGTAGACGCATGGATTTCCCTGATTCTAACGCTAATGTGTGGAGTGATGATTTAGCTCACGATTTGGCTGTGTATTATCTTAGAAAATCAAGCTTTGTTGCGGTTTAGTTTCAATGCAACGTGAGTTTTAATCCTGTTTTAACCGTTAATAATATTTGTGAAGTGGAAGATTAGTTTTTAGGTCTAAAAAGGAACAAATTGCTTATTACATCTATTTCATACACAAGCGAAAATGGACAAATGAGTATTTCTTTTTGCAATACCGAAGATTTACCAAGTAATACGAGGTAGAAAATATGAGAGATAAAAGATATTAGTCAACTGAAAAAGGTTTAGATGATTTAGCTGATTTAATGCTTGGACGTATTAACTCTTGTGTTGACGATAGGGCTAAAAAGAACGTAAAAATTAAATCTGCCACTGTTACAAAAGTTAATGAGGATGGCACTGTAAATGTATCTTTACCTGACGATGAAGGAAATGGATTTTCCAGAATTCAAAATCAAAGTGTTTATGAACTTGATGTTGGCGATTCTGTGGAAATTATGCTTAAAGAAGGAAGTTTTAGTAACTGTTGGGTTATTGCGAAACATGGTGGTGGTTCAAAACGAGTTAATCTTGTAAACTCTGGCTCTATTTCTGTTACAGGGGGAGGTTCCAGCTCAGGAGGTTCTTCTGGTGGGGGAACAATTGGTGGCGGAGATATGTTAAAATCCGCTTATGCCCCCAATAGTAACGATACTGTTGAAAAAACTTTTAAAGATGAAGATGGGAATAATATCGTTAACACTTACATGAAAAAAAGTGGTATTATTAATGATACTAATCTTGATACTGTTTTGGGTTCTGGTAATTATTTTATCGGAACTGGAAATACAAATGTTCCAGATGGTTGTGATGGATGTATGCTTTTTGTAGGTGGCGCTTCTACAAGTGCTTTTCAGTGTATTTTTAAATATAGCGACTCAACTATTTTATATAGAGCTTATCAAGAAATTGGAGGTTGGAACGCTTGGAAAGTTATTACTGCTACAGCTTTATCAACGACTCCATAAAAAAGAAAAAGAAAATTT
>ERZ1035037.172-NODE-172-length-24694-cov-92.485775_pt1 | contig 24694 bp, 46 predicted proteins | sample MGYA00520618_ERZ1035037 | MGnify/ENA primary metagenome ERZ1035037 (study PRJEB33766, sample SAMN09781741) | gut metagenome | biome: gut microbiome | host: Homo sapiens | place: Madagascar | study: EMG produced TPA metagenomics assembly of the PRJNA485056 data...
CACCGTTGAGTTCCTGTCGCAAAACTGATGAAAGGACAACGACATGAAATTTACAAAAATTCCTTCTGATGCGTTTCAGAAGCTTCAGATCAACGCGGGCATTCTGACGACCGACTTTACGCCGTCTACCGGCGAGGTTGGCGCGGACGGACAGATCGGCGCGACGACCGGAGGCGTGACCTTTACGGCGACGCCGACCTTCTCCGACTTCGGCGAGGACATTGACAACTGCCCCAAGAACATGAAGGAGTTTAAGCGACAGGACATGGTCGAGGCGAAAATGTCCGGCACCTTTGTCAACGCCGACACGAAAACGGCAAAGCTGCTCTGTGGCGCGGCGGACATTGACACGAGCGACACGACGAAGGTCGTTCCCCGCACGGACCTCAAGGACAGCGACTTCACCGACCTGTGGCTGGTAGGCGACTACTCCGACAAGAACGGTGCAAAAAACGGCGGCTTTATTGCTATCCACATGCTCAACGCGCTTTCCACGGGCGGCTTTCAGCTCAAGACGGCGGACAAGGCTAAGGGACAGTTTGCCTTTGAGTTTACGGCGCATTATTCCCTTGCCGCGCAGGACAAGGTGCCGTATGAGATCTACATCAAGGCCGGAACGGAGGAAACAGCATGAAGCTTTCCGACATTCAGGGCGAGCGCGTCTTTGACGTCATCGCGGATATCATTGACCCCATCGCCAACATTGCGGAGGATGATGCGGCATCCGCGCTGTTTAAGCGCGAGAAGCTGCCCGAGGGCATGACGGTAAAGCAGTTTGCTACGCAGAGGGCGCGAAAAGCGCTCCCTGCGCTGCTCAAGGGCCACAAGGGCGACATCATCGCCATTCTTGCCTCTATTGAGGGCGTGAGCGCGGAGAGCTACAAGGGTGCGCTGAACCTCGTCAAGCTGATGCGCGACGCAACGGAACTTTTGACCGATGAAGCATTTGGCGCGCTTTTTCTCTCAGCGCAGAGCGGGAAATCCTCTGGCTCTGCGCAGGAGAATACCGAGGGCAAAAACAAGTAAAGCCGTTCCTGCGGTACTGTGTGGCGCGGCTCAATGAAAAAGCGAGAAACGATGCATACCGCATTTATGTGACGGACGCGCTGCGCGTGGTTGCGGAAAATACGGCCAGATTTGCAAGCGGGAACTACATCAAGGCGCGATACGCGGACATTATTGAGCCGAAAAAGCAGGACAACCGGACGTACGAAGAGATTACCGCCGATGTAGTCGCGCGGTGCGGGCTGACGATAAAAAAAGCCGCCCCTGACGGGGCGGCGGAGGGATAGGCGTTATTTGAGAACGTATTCCGAGATCATGCGGCCGATCTTCCCGATGTCGGTATCGCCTTTGAACTCGAATTTGGCGGTAAAGCCATTGGAGAATGTCAGGACAAGCTCGCTGTCGGGGATCAGCTCAACAAGGCCGGGTGTCTGGACAGCGAAGAACTGCACCTTGGAAAAGGGCATGGAGCTGAACGATTTCCGTTTTCCGGTGATGCCCTGCACGTCAACGGAAATGATGCGCTTGTTGGTGAAGATAAGCTGGTCGCGGATCGTTTTGAACGCGCAGGCGATCTCTTCGCCCGCGATCAAAAGACCGTTGACCTCGTCGCGGACTTCGGCAATGGAAATAGGCTTTAAGTCAAATGCGGAATCTTTGTTGAAATTGATCATGGCAAAACCCTCCTTTCCTGAAATTGTAGTACATAAGCCTTGACTTTTCAAGGGCTTTTCACCAAAAACACCAAAAAGCGTGGTGAGAACATGAATTTATTAGACCTTTTTGTCAAAATCAGCGTAGACGACGGAGACGTAGACAAGGGCTTTTCGGAAACGAGCAGCAAAGCGGAAACGCTTGCTGGCAAACTGAAAGGCGGGCTTGCTACGGCGGCAAAGGTCGGCGGCGCCGCGATTGTAGCGGCTGGCGCGGCTGCGGTCGCCATTACAAAGCAGGCCGTAGAAAATTACGGCGAGTATGAGCAGCTGGTCGGCGGCGTGGAAACGCTTTTCAAGTCTTCTGCCGATACTGTGATGCAGTACGCCGCGAACGCATACCAGACGGCGGGCATGAGCGCGAACGAGTACATGACCACCGTGACGGCGTTTTCCGCGTCCCTGCTGCAATCGATGGGCGGCGACACGGACGCGGCAACGGAAAAGGCAAATCTGGCCATCACCGATATGAGCGACAACGCGAACAAGATGGGTACCGATATGGAACTCATTCAAAACGCTTATCGAGGGTTTGCAAAATCCAACTATACGATGTTGGACAATTTAGCCCTCGGTTATGGCGGCACGAAGGAGGAAATGCAGCGTCTTTTGGACGATGCGAACGCCTTAAACGCCGCGCAAGGCAATTACACCAACTACACCATCGACAGCTACGCGGACATCGTTGACGCTATCCACACCGTGCAGACGGAGATGGGTATCACAGGGACAACGCAGCTGGAAGCCAGCACGACGATCCAAGGCTCTATCGCGTCGATGAAAGCGGCGTATGACAACTTTATCACGGGGCTTGGCGATGAAAACGCCGACATGGCGGAACTCATTACAAACCTTTTGGGCAGCGCCGTGACGGTGGCGGAAAATCTCTTGCCGGTCGTTGAGAGGATCCTCGAAAACATCGGCGTTGTGGTGCAGGAAAAAGGACCGGAGATGATTGAAAAATTTGTCTCCTATGCCATCGACAAGCTGCCGGACATTATCAAGCTGGGCCTGCAAATGGTCATTGCGTTGGTCAAAGGGCTGGCGCAGAACATTCCACAGCTGGTCACAGGCGTTTTGAATATGGCGGCAACGATCATTAAAACGTTGGTCGATTCCATTCCTGACGTTATCGAGGTCGGCAAGGACATTGTGCGCGGCGTGTGGGACGGCATCAAGGCGATGGGGAGCTGGATCAAGGAAAAGGTGTCCGGTTTCTTCGGCGGCATTGTGGATAACGTTAAGGGCGTTCTCGGCATTCACTCTCCGTCCCGCGTGTTTGCGGGAATCGGTGAGAACATGGCGCTTGGCCTCGGCGAGGGCTGGGAGAGCGAATACGGAACGATCAAACGCGGCATTACAAACGGGTTGGACTTTGGAACGGCGACGGTAGGTTTTGCCGATTCTGGCATCGGACGGTCGAGCGCTGCCATCGTCAACAGCATGGGCGTGAGCACAGAGACCGGCACGACCACCATCAACCTGATGTTCCCGGACGGCACAAAGCTGGCGAGCTATCTGCTGCCGTTTTCCATCAAGGCGGCGGCTGCTGCCGGCACGCCTATCGCAAACGCGCAGATGGCATAAGGAGGCGGCATGAATCAACTCATTTTAGATACCGGCGGCTATGCGATTCTTTTGCCGGAAAGCCAGAAGGGCGGCTATACGGCTTACGAAGAGCCGCTAAGCGTTGACCTTGTAATGCTGCCGGGGAACATGGTGCGCGAGCTGCGCGGAACGGTGTGGCGCGTGAATTACCAGTACGGCTATTTTACCGACGAGGAAAAAAATAACCTGCTTGCGGCGTGCAAAAAGGGGAGAAATGAGCCGATCCTCTGCGCGTTTCTTCCACCGAACAGCACGGAAATGATTTCGTCCGAGTTTTTTGTGACGGCATTTTCCTCGCCTAAATTTATGTGGAGCCGCGAGGGAAAGCCGATGTGGGGTGATTTTTCCGTCGAGCTGCGGGAGGTGACGCCGCATGATTGAGGCGACCTCCGCGTTTCGCTCGGCTATCGTCGGGAAAACAAGGCGCATCTACCTCAAAGCGGTGGTGGACATCTCCGACCCCGATATGACCATTGGAACCGTCACGTCAAGCGGGCTTGCGCCGTGGTCGAAGTCGGCACAGCTGACGGACAAGGACATTTCCGCGCCTCCGCGCTACGCAACGCTGGAGAAAAACCGCTGGTTGCTGGATGGATCGTTTGCGATTTTCCCCGACGACTATCAAATTGCGGGAGAAATTGGAACGGCAAGTGAGGCATTGTCGGGCGCGGACGGAACGTTTTCTGCTCCGGTATGGACGCAGCTTTCATTTGCCAACGTCAGCGTTTTGCAGGCGTGCAGCATCTTCTTTTCTTCCGACCCGCTTGACGGCGTGCCGGAGGATTTTACGGTGGATATTCTGGTCGATGGCGTGTCGTATCATACGGAAACGTATACCGGGAACACGCAAAGCGCCGTCAAAATATCCGGCTTTACGGTCTACACGCCGGATGCGATCAAGATCACTGTGACCAAATGGAGCCTGCCGTACCGCAGAATGCGAACAGTAGAGATCATACCTGGCTACTACGAGCAATGGAGCGAAAATATGCTGGCATCCTTTTCCGTGCAGCAGCAAGGGGACGTATCTTGCCTGACGCTGCCATACGGAATGCTCAAAATGGCGATGAACAACAAAAGTCGTATGTTCGAGCCGCGGAGCAAGTCCGGGCTGTTCCAGTCCATCGAGGAGCGGCAGGGCGTGGAGACCTACATCGGCGTGCGGCTTGCGGACGGCAGCGTGGAGTATAAGCGCGTGGGCGTCTTCTACCAATACTCCGACGGCTGGAAGACCGGCGACAACGGCCTGACGATGCAGTGGGACCTTGTGGACATCATCGGGCTGCTTGCCGACCGCGCGTACCTCGCGCCGACGGTGCTGCCCATCACGCTCTCTGGCTGGATCGCTTCGCTCGTTTCGCAGCTCGGCACCAATTTTGCAAGCCGCTACACGGTGGACGCGGACTATGCCGACCTCGCGGTCACGGCCTCGAGCCGCGCCGCGGTGAGCGGGAAGAAGTGCGGCGACATCCTGCGCTGGGCCTGCATGGCGACCGGCACATGGCCGCGCGCGGACGCGGAGACGGGCAAACTTGCGGTGGAACCGCTCTGGAACCAGGGCAGCAAGATCACGCTGGAAAACCTCGTCAATTACCCGACGATGAAAGCCAACCAGTCCCTTGCGTCGCTTATCTTCCACCTCTCGGACGGGACGGAGTACGTCGTCTCGGGCAACTCCACGAGCAGCGAGAAGACCGTGACCATCGAGAACCCGTTTCTGCACACGCAGGCGCAGGCGCTCACGGCGGCGCGGCTGATCCTCTCGTGCTACGGCGGCAACCAGCTGGAGCTGACCGGGCGCGGCGACCCCGCAAGTGAGATCGGCGACGTGGATACCGTGTGGCTCAACGAGAGCCGGGCGACGGCGGCGCGGCGCATCTATCAGACCTTCCAGTTCGCGGACGGCGTGCTGCAAGGCTGCCAGAGCAAGCTCTTGCAGGCGGACGGCTCGTATCTCTACGACGCCTTTGAGATCATCCGCGAGAGCGGCACATGGACGGCGCCTCCCGGCGTGACGCATCTGCGCCTTGTGCTCGGTCAGGGTGGACAGGGCGGCGGCTACGGCGGCGACGGCTACGTCGCAGGCTCGGGCGCGATCCCCGGCAGCGGCGTAGCGGCGGGTTACGGAGACCCCGGCACGGACGGCCTCGGCGGCAAGGTGTGGTTTGACACCGTGACCATCAACGCCGGGCAGACCTTCAACGTCAGCCTCGGCGCGGGCGGCGCGGCGGCGGCCACGCAGGGCGCGGATGGCTCAGAGGGCGGAGAGACCACTTTCGGGGTCTACTCATCCGCCAACGGCCAGCGCTACCCGAACGGATACACGGACATCGCCAACGGGCAGGTGTTCGCCCGCACGGGCGTGGCTGTGCCCGAATCGGGCACGAGCGACGGCGGCAAGGGCGGAGACGGCGGCGATCCGGGGCAGGGCTACTGGAAGGAGCTGTTTTGGACGCCGGATGTGCCCGGATACAACGACAACAACGCCGGGAAACCGCGCGGCTGGGACTTTGTCGTGACGAAAGAGCCGGGCAAGGGCAAGCCCGGCAAGGCCGGCGCAAGCGGCTTTGTCATGGTGACATGGGACAAATCGGAGGAGACGGCATGAGCGGATTACCAAGCGGGTATACACAGCTGGAGTACATCCAAAGCAGCGGCAATCAGTATATCAACACGGGAGTCGTCCCGACACCAAACACCAGAGCAGTTATCGACGCGCAGATCACTGCGCAGACCGCAGCATCAGCTGCATATCTGGGAGAGCGCAGCGGCTCCGGCGGTACAGATAAAACGGCCTATGAGCTTTGGTCTATGAGCACCGGCACAAACGTTTCAAGCGATTTCTTCGGCAACCGCGTCTCAAAAACCATGTCGACCATCGGCACTCGCGTGCTGATCGACAAGAATAAAGCATCCGTCACCATCAATGGCAGCACAATCACGAATAGTGCGGCAGCCGGCACGGCGACGCTGCCGATCTTCCTGCTCGCGTCAAACGACAAAGGCACAGCCGCCTATGGCATTGCAGCAAAACTCTACGCCTGCCAGCTCTACGACAACGGCACGCTTATCCGTGATTTTGTGCCCTGCAAAAACTCCTCCGGCGCGGTCGGCTTATATGACCTTGTGGGCGCAAAATTCTATGCCAACGCCGGAACGGGCACGTTTACGGCGGGCCCGGAGATCATTCCCGACCCGCCCGCAGCTCCCACCGGCTTGCAGACCGTCCTTGCGGTGGTTCTGCAATGGGCCGCGAGCGCGAATGCCGACCGCTACGACGTCTATCGCGACGGTGCGAAGCTCGGCAGCACGGAGACCACGCAGTATGTGGACGCCACGCCAGAGGCAAATCAGACCTACGTCTACACGGTCAAGGCCGTCAACGGCGGCGGCGAGAGCGCGGGCACGTCCATCACGGTCTACACCAAAAGCGGCTACTTTGCATACAAGCCGCTGATCGAAAACGCAAATTTTCCGTGAACCCCGTCGGGATCAACTCTCCCACGCTGCTGGCCGTCGGGGTCATCGAGCAGCTTTTTGTCTACGAACCCAAGCCGTCCGTTTACTACGCGGGCGAGATATTCGCCGGGGAGGTCTAAACTATGGCGATCCAAACAGTCCAAGCGATCATCAACGGCCAGAGCTACACCCTTGCGCTTAACAGCGCGACGGGCAAGTACGAGGCCACCATCACCGCGCCGGGCAAAACATCCTACAACCAGTCCGGCGGCTACTACAACGTGCAGATCAAGGCGACCAACGACGCGGGCACTGTCGGGTCGGCAGACGCCTCGACGCTTGCCGGATTAAAGCTCTACGTCAAGGAGAAGGTCGCGCCGGTCATCACCATCCTCTCTCCGTCCTCCGGGGCGTATTTCAGCAACAGCAAGCAGCCGGTCGTGTTTACGGTCACGGACGAGACAGACGGCTCCGGCGTCGATCTCTCGACGCTCGTGGTCAAACAGGACGGCGCAGCCGTCGCATCTTCGGCCCTCGCGAGCACAGCCATTGCCAACGGCTATCAGGTGACCTACACGCCCGCCTCGGCGCTCGACGACGGCAGCCACACCGTCACCATCGACTGCAAGGACCACGACGGCAACGCCGCGGCGCAGAAGTCCACCACCTACACGGTCGACACCGTGCCCCCGACGCTCAACGTCACCTCGCCGACGGACAACCTCGTCACGGCCTCGCAGAGCCTCACGGTGGCCGGTATCACCAACGACGCGACCTCCTCTCCCGTGGAGATCAAGATCACGCTCAACGGCGCGGATCAGGGCGACGTCGCGGTCGGCGCGGGCGGCGCGTTCAGCAAGGCCGTCACGCTGGCGGAGGGCGCGAATACCATCGTCATTACGGCGACCGACGCGGCGGGCAAGGTCTCCACGGTCACGCGCAACGTGACGCTCGACACCTCGGTGCCGGTCATCAAGTCGGCGACCATCACGCCCAACCCGGTCGACGCGGGCGCGACGATGGTCATCGCGGTGGAGATCGAATGAGCGCGCAGGTCCTGAGCGTCTCGCTGCCGAGCGAGATCATCTATGTGAGCGGAACGGTCAACGGCACGGCCTACACCTGGACGCTCATTGAGGGCGCGTGGACGGCTACGGTCGAGCGGGCGGCGGACGACACCTATCACGTCGCCCTCACCGCCGTCACCGCGGCGGGCGTCAGCACTAACTACACGCTCACGCTCTACTACGGCCTTTTGAGCCTCATCACCGACCGCACGCGCGCCGACGTGGCGAATCAGACCGACAAGGGCTTTTACAACGCCTCCGACCTCAACCGCGTGGGCGCGGCGGTGGAGTACATCGCGGGCCGCTTCACGGCGCTCGGCTATGCCTGCCCCGTGACGGTCAAAAAGGACTGGCTGACGAGCGACGCGCCGACCGCCTCGCAGCTGGAGACCTACCGGCAGAACATCGTCACGCTGCGCGGCCGGATCGCGGTCATGGCGTCCACGCCGGAGGCCCCGGCGAGCATGGCGGGGCTGAACTACGTCAAGGCCAACAACATCGAGCAGATTTTGCTCGACCTCGACGCGCTCATTACCAACATCACAAAATCATGGTGCTTCTCCGGCGAGCTGTACGCCGGCGAGGTCTGAAAGGAGACAATATGCAGGACAGAGTATCTTTGTATCCCGGGCGCGTGAAGTTAGAGCCGGTCGCGGGACAGGCCAACCTCTACGACATCACGCGCGCCGACCAGCCCACGCAGGAGGGCACGCCGCTCAACAAGGCGAATCTGCTCAGCGACGCGACCGCGGCAGCCATCAAGGCGCTGCTCGCATCGCAGACAGAGGACCCAGCGACGCCAAATGCAGCGCTGAACATTTTGGCACAGGCTGTTGAAAATGTTACAACCGTGGCGGCAGGAAAATGCTCGATGGATACCTCGACTTACACTGGCAACGGGAAAAAAGGCAGCGCAAACCCCGTGACGCTGACCTTTCCGAAAAAACCGTCGCTTGTCATCGTGTTCGGCTATAAAGCTTTGCTGATCATCACTGATAAGAACTCAGGCACGGCGGATATCTTTTCCTTTTTTGACTCCAATGCAACATTCCAAAAGGTATACATTAGCTGGAATGGCGGAACGCTTTCATTTTTTAACAATGACAACGTTGCTTACCAGGCAAACATTTCCGGCACGGTCTATCAGGTCATTGCATTTTACGCGCAGGACAAGTGAAAAAAAGGAGGGAATCAAATGCATATCCTGTCAAGGAAATTGTCTGAAAACGGCGGTTACTCTGTAATCCAGACGTGGCCCGGCGATGTACCGCCGGAGGGCTACGTCATCGTGCCGGACACGCTGGACACCTCGGTATTTTACGATTTTCTCGGCTTTGTCGACCTCACCATCGAGGGAGACACCGTGACTGCCATGACCGGGAACCAGGCAGCGCTGGACGCCTACAAAGCAAGCCTGCCCGAACCGGTTGATCCGCCGCCGACCACCGAGGAGCGCGTCGCCGCGCTGGAGGCGGAGAACAAGCTCTTAAAGGAGCAGGTCAGTGCACAGGCTGATCAGGCGGAATTTTACGAGGACTGCATCGCCGAGATGGCGACGGTCGTGTATGCGTGAGTTTATCGCCGAGCTGGCGTTAAACGTATATTTTACATTACAGAAAGGAAGTAAAGAAATGATGGCAATGTTATTCGCACAGAGAGTGATCCTCGGCAAGACGGAGTTTGACAAGGTGCCGAACAAGCTCAAGCCGCAGGTGGCGGACATCCTCATCAACGAGTGCGGCCTGCCCGAGCTGGTGCCGGCGGAGTACGGCGGCACGGCGGACATCACGAAAGAGTAAGAAAGGAGAAACACTATGGCTACTTACAAGAGAATCGCATCCGACGGCAAGCCCATCGAAGTCACGGACACCCCCTACGGCCTGAGCGAGAGCGCGGGCATCAAGAACAGCATCAAGCAGCCGGTCATGCGCCGCGATCTTGAGCGCGCCGGCACGGAGATCTACGTCCTGCCGCAGTACAAGCTCACCTACGATGAGGACGGCTACTGCGTCAAGACGGAGAAGTGCCACATCCCGGAGGACATCGCGGAAAAGCTCATGGAGCTGAACAAGTGAGCAGAGCGGGGGCTATCCCCCGCTCTATCCTAAGGAAAGAGAGACAACGCCTATGAACCTATCGGCCGTTGCATCGACCTGCTCGGAGATCACGGTCATCCTTGCGGCGCTGGCCATGCTCATCAAACCCATCCGCAACAAGCTGCTGGGGCTGGACAAGCTGACCGACGCGCTCAAATGCCAGCTCCGGCACGATATGCTGCACACCTACTACAAGCACCGCGAAAGCCAGACGATCCGCCAGTATGAGCTTGAGGATTTCATCTACCTTTATCGGGGCTACAAGGCCCTCGGCGGCAACAGTTTTATCGACCGCATCAAGTCGGAGATCGACGAGTGGGAGGTGATTTCGTGACGTGGTGGCAGGTGTGCCTCATCGCGGTCTGCGTGATGGGCGCGGTCATCGTCGTGGCCTCCGCGCTGGCGATCCTTGCGCACTGGCTCGGGGGCGTGCGCAAGCGCGACAAGTACGTTTGGGCGGCGATTTTTAACCTGACGTGGTACTGCATCGTGAGCCTCGTGCTCACCGCCAACGACAAAATTGTGCCGGACAGCCTGACCGTCGCGTGGTTCGCCGCGTGGACGGCAGAGCTTGCCCTGCTCGCCAATATCAAGATCAAAGGAAAGGACGATTGAAATGAAACTGCAATTCAACGACAAGGTCTACGACGTTTTGAAGTGGCTGTGCCTTATCGCGCTGCCCGCGCTCTCCGTGCTCTACAGCGCGCTGGCGGGCGTGTGGGGCTGGCCCTACGCGCAGGAGGTCGCGACCACCATCAACGCCGTGGTGGCCTTCGTGGGCGCGCTCATCGGCATTTCCACGGCGAACTACAACAAAGACAATGGCGCAGGCAAGTGACATCCTCGCCGTGGCGGTCAAAGAGATCGGCACGGTTGAGCAGAGCGGTAACCGGCAAAAGTACGGCAAGGCTTACGGCATGGACGGCGTGTACTGGTGTATGCAGTTCGTCTGGTGGTGCTTCCAGCGGGCGGACAAAGCGCTCTTTATGGGCGGCGGCAAAACAGCCTCCTGCGGCGAGCTGATGCGCTGGGCGCAGGCACACGGGCAGTGGGTCACCACGGGCTACCGGCCCGGCGACGTGCTGATCTACGACTTGCCCGGCACGGCGTACAAGACCGACCATTGCGGCATCTGCGAGAGCGTCAGCGGGCAGTATGTCACCGCCATCGAGGGCAACACCTCCAACGGAAACACCGGCAGCCAGAGCAACGGCGACGGGGTCTACCGCCGCAAGCGCAAGCTGTCGCTGGTACTGGGCGCGTACCGCCCGAAGTACACGGACTACCGCGCACAGCTCAAAAAGCGGGCGGGGTTGGAAGACAAGACGATGGACTACCTTGCGGCGTACAAGTACGGCAGCGACCTGATCCGCAAGCTCGCAACGATGAAATAATTGTGCCCAAATCGGGAAGAAAGGAAAACGGGCGGGAGGCATGCCTCCCCTCGCGTGAGCGCTCTGCAAGCCCCGGCGCACAGCATGGACAAGCAGCACCGAGCGATCCGGGCAAAATTATCCTCTATGGCCCCGCGGCGGGCCGTGGCATACATTCGGTCTTTTGAGCTTCCACCCGACGAAATGGCGTGCCTCGTCGAGTGCGACGTGCGGGGCCGCTCCTGCGTACAGGTGGCATTTGAAATGAACCTGGCGCCGGATACGGTCAAAAAGTATCGCCGAAAGGCGTACCGCAAAATCGCATCGGAAGTCTTTAAATAGGAAAAGAGCTTCACCAAACGGTGAGGCTCTTTTCCTTTATGGGGGGTATGAATGACGCATGGAGCACGTCGTGACAAAAAATAGCATATTCCGTCAGAATTTGCAAGCGCAATCGTTCGACAAATTTTGCCGTACACTTTTCATCCCTTTTCCCGGCACTTTAGGGAAGGGGTTTTCTTGTACCATAGAAGCAGAAAAGGAGGCGCGCTATATGTACGAACGGCTTTTGGCATTGGGATTCACCGAGCAGATGGCGAGGGACATTTTGGTGCTGTTCCCCGAGCCGGACGAGCTGAGACGGTACGTGTATTTTGCCGAGCTGTTCCACGCCTGCCGAGAAAGGACGAAGTGATATGCCTTATCCGTATTATCAGACCCCGTATCAGCCGATGGGCTACGGGTACAACAACTATGCCCCTGTAAGCGCGCAGAACGCCGCAGGAGCGCAGCAAATGTATAGTGGCCAAATTACCCGCGTGAACGGAAGAAACGGCGCAGACGCGCTCAGGCTCGCGCCGAACAGCTCTGTCTTGCTGATGGACGAGAACGACCCGATCGTGTGGCTCAAAGTGACGGACGGCGCGGGATATGCGACAGTTACGCCGTACAGCATCGCGCCGTATCAGGCGGCAGCGCCGGTTGATGTCAACAGCCTCGAGGAGCGTGTAAAGAGATTGGAGGAAAAGCTCAATGCCAAATCCGATGATGCAAATGCTGATGGGCGGCGGAAGCCGAAGGCCGAATAATCCCCTTGCAATGATGGCAGAGTTTCGCAAATTCGCAGCGGGCATGACGCCGCAAAAAGCACAGCAGGAGATCGAGCAGCTTTTGGCGTCAGGAAAAATGTCGCAGGAGCAGTTTCAGCAGCTCCAACAGCAGGCAAAGGACTTTATTCAATTCCTGAAATAAGCCGGGTCGACACGGTTTATTGATAAATTATTTTGAAAGGAGTGTTCCACATAGATAATTATTCTCTTTCCGATCTCGCGGCAGTGACCCGCGATAACGACGGCAATGGCTGGGGCTCCGGCTGGTTCCTCATCGTCGTGCTGTTCCTGTTCATGTTCGGCTTCGGCGGTAACGGCTGGAATCGTCAGGGCGAATTCGGCCAGTACGCCACGGCTGCGAGCCAGCAGGAAATTTTGTTTGGCCAGCAGTTCGGCCAGATCAACGACCGTCTGACTAACATCGGCAACGGCATCTGCAATCTCGGCTATGAGATGCAGGGCAACATCGGTCAGCTTGGCAAGGAAGTTGCGCTTGCGCAGGCAGGCACCAACACCACCATTATGCAGACCGGCAACAGCATCCAGAGCCAGCTCGCGTCTTGCTGCTGCGAGCAGCGCCTTGCGACGGCCAACCTGTCCGCGCAGATGGATCGTCAGACCTGCGACATCACCACGGCTATCCACGCCGAGGGCGAGGCTACTCGCGCGCTGATGCAGGCCAACGAGATGCAGGCTCTCCGCGACAAGGTGGCAAGCCTTGAAATGGACAACCGTATGTGTGGCGTTGTCCGCTATCCCAGCGGGCTAACATACAATGCGGGTAGTTCCCCCTTCTGTGGCTGCAATAGCGGCTGCAACGGCAATATCTGAACAACTATTTCCAAACCGGAAACAGTTCAGGCCCTCTTTGGCCGGGTAAATGGGCGAGGGCTTATCCCCTCGCCCATATATTTTGAAAGGAGACTTTACCATGTCTTGTAAATCCGCTCTTTACACCGCCATGCAGACGCCGACTGCGGTTTCCGTCGATGGCGTTATCCCTCTCGGCAGTCTGATCCGTCGCTACGGCTGCGATATCACGCTTAACGGCAATGCCGTCAACATCGTCGGCAAGGGCTACTACGACGTCGACACGTCTATCACCGTTGCGCCGACGGCAGCGGGCACGGTCACGGCGACGCTTTATAAGGACGGCGTTGCCGTTCCCGGCGCTACCGCTTCCGCCGCGGGCGCTGCCGGCGCTCCTGTCGTGCTGGCATTCCCCGCGCTGGTACGTCAAGCGTGCTGCGCGTCCGGCGCTGCGCTTACGCTGGTGCTGACTGGTGCGGCATCGACCGTCAGCAATGTCGCCCTGCGCGTGCAACGCATCTGATATGCAACAGGACGAGCAATGGCTTGAATTTCTTGATATCCTGACGGTCTTATCGTTTGTGCTGCAGCTGCAAAACCAGTCAAAAATATTTGGGTTGCAGGAAGTGCAGAACGACAATAACCGCGTGGCGCAGGAGATACACAAGCACCTTGAATCGCAGGACAAAAAAATAGACCAAATATTGGAGGTGTTATCCCATGAAACTGATTGAAAAACTCTCCGAGATGATCGAGGAAGAGATCGAAGATGCTGAAAAGTACGCCAAGTGCGCGCTGAAGTACAAGGATACCGACAGTGCTCTTGCAAAGACTTTTTACGATCTCTCGACTGACGAAATGCGGCACATGACGTTGCTGCATGATGAGGTCGCGCGCATCATCACACAGTACCGCAAGGAGAACGGCGAGCCGCCTACCGCGATGCTGGCCGTATATGACTATCTGCACGGAAAGCAGATTGAAAAAGCGAAAGAGGTCAAAGACTATCAGGCAATGTATCGCGGGTGACGCCCATGATCGACTTTGACGAGATCGAGAAAGAGATCATCAACATGGAAGCAAACCGCGACACGTCTTATGCCACGATGGAGAGATTAGCCCCTCTCTATGCCGCTATGACCTACAAGCGGCTCTGTGCCAATCCGGAAGTGTACGAGCCGCAGGCCGTGTCTGCGGTTGGCGACAGCGCATTTTTGCTTGCCGTCAGCGGAATGGACAGCGTCAAGGCGTGGGAGATTATGGACGAGCTGATGGACAGCCTTAAAATCGTCAACGAGCGCGTGTACAACAGCGTCATGCGGAAACTCGAAAAATGAGAACACCCCCGTCGTAAGGCGGGGGTGTCCTTTTGGGCATAATTTACCTTTGGGAACACGAAGGTCAAATATGCCTAACGAGGCGTTACAAAAAACGCGCCGTCGTCATCTGCGTCAATTCTCCGGATAAAGCGCGTCCAGAATTCCTTTTTCTCTTCCCGCGAGTAAGTGTCATATTCAGCAAGTCCATTTCGAAGAGCATCGAGGTTTGTCTTCGGCTTTTCCTCTACCGTTTCAAGTGTTTTTTTCAAGCTCGCATACTCCCGCTTGTATTCGTCCAACTCGATCAAATCATTCAGATAAAGCGTTTTTAGCTTGCTCATTTTCTTTCGTATTGCGTCCGCGCTTTGCGTGGGCTTTTTTTCTGCCTTTTTGTAATAGCGATTGTTTCGCTTGGCAATGCCCTCAAGCTCATGCAATAAATAATCTTCCAGCGCGTCTTCGCGAATCCTCTTTTTGTGCTGGCACGCGGAGTTATCAAGCATTCGCGTCCGGCATCGGTAATAGGTATAGATCTGCTTTGCCGTTTCCGACTGCATCGTTTTCCCACACTCTTTGCAATGCAACAAGCCGGAGAACAGATAAACACGATCCGTCTCAACTCCTGCGCAGCGCTGCGACCGTTTGCGAAGAATATCATTTACAATGTCAAAATCCTGCTTGCTTACCAGCGCGGGGCAAGCGTTCTCGATGCCGTACACCTCGCCGATATAAAGGCGATTGCGGAAATAGTTTACATACTTGGTATACGCCCTGTCAATCCCCCACGTCTCGAGCATATACTTCTTTACGCCCAGCACGCTTTGCAATCTGATATACGCTGCAAACATATCTCGTGCGGCATCTACCGTGTCGTTATCAATCTGGTATTGCCTGTCCTTAACAATATACCCTAAAGGGGCTTTTGACCCTGCGGGCTGACCCTTTGCCCGTTTGCCGTCGTTGATAAATTTGACTCGCTCGCTTGCGCGGTCGGCCTCGTCCTGCGCGACGGAAAGCATGATATTGACCTTTAATCGCCCCGATGCGGTGCGCGTCTCATAGTCTTCTTCCGTCGCCTGCCATGTCACGCCGTATTTGTCCAGCTGCGTTTGCACATCGTAGTATCCCGCGACATTGCGAAACCATCGGTCGAGCTTGATGAACAAGATCGTGTCTACCTTTCCCGCTTTGCAATCATCCAGCAGCCGCAGGAGCGCAGGACGCTTTTTGTACGCCTTTCGCGCGGAGATGCCCGCGTCCTCATATATGCCCACCACGGTCATTTTATTCGCTTTGGCATATCTTGTCAGCGCGTCACGCTGCTCTTGTAATGATAGCCCATGCCGCGCCTGCTCCTCGCTCGTGACGCGCATATACAATGCCGCTCTCATCGAATCCCCCTCCAAAATCCGTAATCTATGCAATGAAAATCAATGTACACGCACCACACAGCGAGAAAAACGATGATGAGGAACATTATAGCAATCACGCCGTTTCGGATACGCACGCCACGCCGCATGATCTCAATGGTATCGGCCTTTGCGTCAACATGGCGTTCCAGCTCATCATTCCGCGCTTGCAAAGTTTCCTCGGTCGGCGTCAAGTGTTCGGAAATCCCGAACGCTTCATCAAGCGATATTCCAAGCGCTTTGCAGATCGGCGCGACGGTGTAGATGGACGGAGATTTAGAAAATTTGGAAAAGAAGTTCTGCACGGTGGAAAGCGGAACGCCGGAATCGTCTGAAATGTCTTGATAGGTCAGCTTCAATTCTTCTTTACGGATTCTACACACTTCTTGAATGTTCATTTATGCCACCTTAATTTTTTCCGATTTTCGCGCCGCAAAGTCGCAAGATGAGGTCTTGTCGAGCCATGTCGAACGCTGTCTTATCGCAAGGCTTCGGCATTGAATTACCAAGCCAAAGTGGGCTACGGTAAAGACAAGCAGCGGCGACCGGTCCCCGCCGGCTGCAAAAAGCCCTCGCCGTTGTTGCAGAGGCGGCGAGGGCTAACCTTACTTCATACCAAGGAGCTTGCCAAGTTTTCTTTGCCGCCCTGCTTTGGTCGTTGGGATCCCAGTTCCTTTTGAAATTTTCCTTTTCATCTTCGTGATTCCGAGCGCGCGTTTCCAGCTAAAGGACAGGCCGGGGATTTTGCTTTTTGACATTTGGCACACCACCTTTTATTTTTGTATTTTCTCCCGAACTTTTGTGCAATAATCGACACATAGCCCCGTTACTATCAATTATTTGGAGGGACACAAAATGTTGTGCGAAGAAGAAAACCATGCTATTCTTATTAGAGAGCGCCTAAAATCTGAGGTGCTATCACTTACTGACAGTCAGGCGGAATATGTTTTATGGAGGCTGGAATGTTTATTGCAAGAAGAGAATTAAATAATCTGCGGGAAGAAAACCGCAAACTTAAATTGCAGCTTGCAGAGGCGCAGGAAGCGGAGCGAGAATACAACCGCCGATCTGCCATCATTGACAAAGCGGCGCTTCCGAAGTGCAAAAGCATCGCGTGCTCTGGGTGCAAGCATGTTGTGGTCCGCTATACTACTTGGGGTGGTTGGTATGTTCTTGGCTGCGGGAAAGACAATCCCTGCAAAGACTACGAGCCGACAGACATTACCCCCGAAAAAGCTGAAGCTATCCGAGAAGCGCTGAACATTCAGTGGCAATATAATTAACCAGAGAACAAGCAATTCAGCAGAAACCCGAAAACAGCACCTATTGCAGCAACGAGGCAATCCCTCGCCGTTATAGACCACGCTTGGGAGTTTTCTTTCTGCGCATATGCAAGATAATTAGCCCCTCTTTGGCGAGCAATAAGCCCTCGCTTTTCGCCATTTACAAGGCAATATGCAAATCTATGACCGCAGAGTACATCAGCATCATTTTCATTATGCGCGGTTATCAATACGGCATCGGTTCGCGCTTGTTTTAAAAGCTTTAGCTGCGCCTTTGTCAAAGCGATATACGGGAAGTCATCTTTCTTGTTATCAAGATCGCTTTCCCACTTTTGCCGCTCTGCATCGGTCAATATTTTATCATGCGGATTAGTCGGAATAAAAACATTACTCATAGTACTTGTTTTGCGCTCAATACAATCGGAAGGAGTTTTTCACACTGAGCGTCGGACAAATCATCAATAGCTACCAATAGCGCTTTTTTTGCTGCGCTTAAGCCCTCGCCCTCTGTGGCGGGGGCTTTTTTGTTCTCGCTCGGCGTTATTCCCGCCAGCTCAAGAATAGACGCCCCCAAGTAATTTGCAATTACTTCAATGGTTTCAAACGGCGGGCTTTTTTTGGAATCTTCCCACTTACCAATCATTCCATTCCCAAGGCCAAGGTCTTTCTCTATTTGTTTGATCGAGGTCCCGCGTATTTGCGCAAAGCTTCTTATGTTTTGGACGATGATTTTATTACGTGTATTCATAGGCAAAAATATTTCTATTTGTAGCGAGTTAGCTATTGACAGGTAGCGGATTTTCTACTATAATAACTTCCAGAGGGTGATAAAAAACCAAGCCCCCACCGAATGCGGGCCTTAGAAAATGTTGAATTATGTCTGCAAAACTATAATAGCGCATTTTCTATCTTCTTGTCAAGAGCGTGGGGTAATTCCCTCAAAAATTTTCTATGCTACGCTATAGAAAATTCGCATTGTCCTTGACAATGCGAATGAGTGTGAAAGGAGGATCGAGAGTGATTTATGAGAACGTCAAGCGCCTTTGCGATGAGCGAAATATCAGCATTTGGGCGCTTGAGAGAGCGTGCGGCATCGCAAATGGCGCGATTGGGAAGTGGAATGGCAGTATCAATGCTCCGCGCATTGACACCGTGAAAGCCATAGCCGACTACTTCGGCGTTACCGTGGACGCGCTTTTGAAGCCAGATGAAAAGTAAAGGAGGAAGGAGGACGCATGATTTTTGCAGCATGGAAAAGCGGCTGCCGCATTTCCGCCGACGCGCAAAAGGTCGCTGACGAAATCTTGGCAATCGGCAACTCCGCAACGACCGCCCAAATCCTCGACAAGGCGAGAGACGAGCAGACGGAACTGCACAAGTGCTTTGATTGGGACGATGCAGAAGCCGCCGAGAAGTGGCGTTTGCAGCAGGCGCGGCACATCGTTTGTAACCTGGTTATTAAGGAGAAGAACGATACACCCCGCCCCGAAGTGCGGGTGTTCTTTAAGACGGACGCGAACAGCGGATACAAGCCGACCGTCATGATTATGCAGGACAATGACGAGTATCGGAAACTGCTTGACCGCGCTTTAGCAGAGCTGAACAGTTTCAAGGCGAAGTACAAAACACTGGCAGAGCTTGACGGCGTATTTGACGCCATCGACAAGGTAGCCGGATAGCAAAACGGCGGTAAGCGGAAACAGGGGCGCGTAGCTCCTGATGTTAGGTCAGGATAACTCATGACAGAATAGTACATATCAAATCAAAACAGGACAAAAAATGACACTACACGCTTCTGTTTCTGCTTACCGCAGACAAGACAACGCATAATACATTACCACAGAACGAAACAGAGAACGAAACATCACTACAGCACAGCAAAAACAAATCAACATCGTGCGCTTGCTGTGGCTTATGAGAGCCACAAGGCATTTGATAACGCAGAAAAAAACAAGTCAGCAACAGAAAAAACAAAACAGCATAAGCCGCGGCAAGCGCACGAGCAAATCAAGGAGGAAAAGAAAGATGACGAAAGAGCGCATTATCGAAGTCCAGTCTGTAAAAATCGAACAGGCAACAATTCTGATCGAGGGCGACGGTGACCTTGTTTTGAACAAGATGAATGCCCGCACCGTCCGAGAGCTGACCGCCGCCCGCGACGGTAAAAAGACCATCAAGGAAGTCCCCAACATCTGGGAGGACATCATCACGGCAATTCACTGGCGGGACGGCTACCCCGTGGAGGACACTTACCGCGACATGACCGAGGAAACCTTGCGCGATATGCTGACGAACAACGCGCCCTGCATTACGGGCTTTGGCTTGAAGAAATCCTTCTGTCAGGCAGTCGTGCGAAACGAGATCGACACTTACGCGACGAAGTTTGACAACGCCATGAATGTGACGGCGCGACTGGAACCTGTGAAATTCGCGGCACATTTCGTTGACAAAACGCTCATGTCCCCGAAGCGCGGCGCGCCGGTGCTTGTTTACATTAACCGTTTCTCCGGCTGGTCTTCGCAGGTGCACATCACTTACACCGAGAACGTGTACACGCTCGACCAGATCGTGAACATCATCAATATGGCAGGTTTTGGTCTTGGCATCGGCTCTGGTCGTTCCAGCGGATACGGAAGATACCATGTTGTCGGAGTTGAATAAGAAAATGCCCCGCTCAATGTTGCAGCATCGAGCGGGGCGGGTGGGACAAATCTTACCACAAGATATTGTGTCCGTGCTTATTGTAGCACGGAAGAAAGGAAAAGGCAATGAAAAAAAAGCCAGAGTACAAGATCATTTGGGTTACGCCTCCCGACCCCGTAAAGCTGGGGACGATCATGGGCGAGATTTACGCGCGCGGTCGCAGCCTTGAGTTTGTCGGACTTGTGCCGAACGAGAAGAAGGGGGAAAAGTCATGAGCACGCTGTTTATCTTTATCGGCATCGGCACCGTGACGCATTGGTTTATGCGGGCGCTGGACAAGCTGGAGGGCAGGGCATGAGGCGCGACCGACGCACCCGCGAGCAGCGCAAGGCCGACGCTTCGGCGCGCATCGCCGCCGTCTGCCTGTTCCTTGCGGCGCTGCTGATCCTCTTTGCGGTGCTGACGGTCAAGACCACCGGGCAGCCGTACAAGGGCGAGCCGCCGGTCATCGGAGACAAGCTCCTTGGCGAGGACAAGCCCGCAGAGGGGAGCGCGGAACTTACCATCGGCGAACCGCTCGGCGAATTTAAGCTGACCGCCTATTGTCCGTGCATGAAGTGCTGCGGCAAGACGGACGGCATCACCTCGACCGGCACAACCGCCACCGAGGGGCGCACGATTGCAGTTGACCCTCGCGTGATCCCTTACGGCTCCACCGTCACGATCTACTTTGCCGACGGCACAGCACATACCTACACCGCCGAGGACTGCGGCGGCGCGATCAAGGAAAACCGCATCGACGTGTTCTTTGACGACCATCAGGCCGCGCGGGAGTTTGGCGTACAAACCGCTTATGTTTATATGGAGGAAAACAATGGATAATTTGAACGGCTACAAAGCCTTTGAACCCGGCATGATCTGCAAAGGGAAACAGTATCAGGAAAACACAGACTATGAAGAAGAGGGCGGCAAGATTTGTGAAAAAGGTATGATGCATTATTGCGTTAATCCTTTTGATGTGCTTAATTTTTACCCGCTTGTAAATGATAGCGGAAAAGTCAGCGACTTTGCAGCAGTCAAGGCGCTGGAAAAGCCGGTAGAAGGGGATAACGGGAAGTTTGCCACAAGAAAGCTGCATATTGGCGTAAAGCTTGGCTTGCCTGGATTTGTCGAAGCTTGCATCGATTATCTTAAAGAAGAAACGATTGGGAAAGCGCCAAATTCTACCGGCAGCAGCGGCGACTCCGCCAAGATCGGCAGCAGCGGCGACTCCGCCCAGATCGGCAGCAGCGGCGACTTCGCCCAGATCGGCAGCAGCGGCGACTCCGCCAAGATCGGCAGCAGCGGCGACTCCGCCCAGATCGGCAGCAGCGGCGACTACGCCCAGATCGGCAGCAGCGGCGACTCCGCCCAGATCGGCAGCAGCGGCGACTACGCCCAGATCGGCAGCAGCGGCGACTCCGCCAAGATCGGCAGCAGCGGCGACTACGCCCAGATCGGCAGCAGCGGCGACTCCGCCAAGATCGGCAGCAGCGGCGACTTCGCCAAGATCGGCAGCAGCGGCGACTCCGCCCAGATCGGCAGCAGCGGCGACTTCGCCCAGATCGGCAGCAGCGGCGACTCCGCCCAGATCGGCAGCAGCGGCGACTTCGCCAAGATCGAAAGCGCGGGAGAAGACTCGGTTATTTGTTGTTCGGGAGACGCATCCATCGTTAAGGCAAAACTCGGCAGCTGGATAACGCTTGCCGAATGGAAATATTCAATAGAGAAAAATCGAATGGTTCCACAATTTGTAAAAACCGAGTTTGTTGATGGCGAAAAAATAAAGGCAGATACATGGTACAAGCTTTTCAACGGCGAATTTACCGAGGTGTCGCCATGACAAACGATGCTTTGCGTTTGCTGTCTGCTCTCGGCGAGGGCGAGGACAATGCTATGACGCGCGGCGCCCTATGCGCCCTGCTCGGCTTGCCGGACCGCACCGTGCGCAAGCTCATCGAAGAAGCGCGGCGAGAGGAAACGGAGGACGGCCCCTTTATCGTCAACGCCTGCGAGGGCAAGGGCTACTTCCTCGCCCGCAATGCGGACGAGATCGAGCGTCACTACCGCGGCGAATACTCCCGCGCGATGGCGATCTTGGTGCGAACGAAGGGCGAGCGGAAATTTTTGAAAAAGGCGGGTCGGCTATGATGTATCAATGCGAGAGCTGTCACGCGATTTTTACGGAGCCATACACCTACATGGAGCGTGAAAACCTCGATTGGGAAAACGGTTGGGATTACGCCGAGCGGGCGGCCTGCCCGTTCTGCGGTGAGGAATGGTTTACGGAGGTGGAAGACGATGCCGAATCTGGATGACGGCACTTCCGGCTACCTGAAAGGCACGGCGTCGGTAACGACCTATTTTCCAATCGACCGCAAAGGCACGGCATACATAGCCTGCGAAGCCTGCCGGTTTTACAGACGGTCAAGCAAGCGCTGCGGGCTGACGGATGAAGTCATTCCGTGGCCGGACAAATACACCGGGCGAAACTGCCCGCTTACTTTGGAGGAAGAAGAAAATGGAGAACCTTGGAATCTATGAAAGCGTGCGGCAAGTCCCGCCGTCTGCCCAGCGCGAAATCCAAGCGGGGAGACTGAAAGGCAAGACCGACATTAACCCCATGTGGCGCATTAAGGCGCTGACGGAGCAGTTCGGCCCCTGCGGGATTGGCTGGAAGTACGTTATCACGGATAAGCGGTTGGAGCAGGGCGCGAACAACGAGGTTTCCGCATTTGTGGACATCGATCTTTACATCAAGGTTGATGGCGCGTGGTCAGATGCGATCCCCGGAACAGGCGGCAGCGCGTTTGTTGCCAGTGAACGAAACGGCCTTTACACCTCTGACGAGTGCTTCAAAATGGCGCTGACCGATGCTATCTCCGTTGCCTGCAAGGCGCTCGGTTTTGGCGCGGATGTGTATTGGGCGAAGGACGCGACCAAGTACACGCCAAGAACCGCAGAGCAGAAGCCGAGCAAGGAAGAAATGCAGTCCTTCAACCAAGCGTACAAGGAACAGTTCGACTACACCTGCCAAGACTGCAAGCAACCGATCACACCGCAGTCCTTTAACGGCAAGCTCTATCGTGTGAGCGACATCTCCAAAGGCGCGATGACGAAATACGGTGTGCCGCTCTGCTGGGCTTGCATGGAAAAGAGGAAAGCCAATGAATGACCTTGTGAACGAGATCAAGGACCGCAGCCGCTTGCTCGATGTTGCGGTTTTGGAATGCAAAAAGCGTGGCATGAAATACGCCGAGACCGAGCGGGATTACCGCGTTGCGCTTGCCAAGAAATACCTTGCCGAGCGCGACAGGGGAACGCCGGTCACGATCATCTCCGATGTCTGCCGCGGCAGCGCCGAGATCGCAGGGCTTCGATTTGAGCGGGACTGTGCCGAGGTCTTTTATAAATCCGCGCAGGAAGCCGTGAACTCTATGAAACTGCAATTACGCCTGCTGGACAATCAGCTTGAACGGGAATGGGGCGGTGCGAAGAATGCATAAGCAGACAAAGGCAACCTCTATCCCTAAAAGCGTCAAGGAGGCCGTATACGAGCGCGACGGACGGCGCTGCATCCTCTGCGGGCGAAACAACGGAGAGCCTGTAGCGCACGTTATACGCCGCTCACAGGGTGGCAGAGGCATCGAGCAGAACATCGTAACGCTCTGCCCCTCCTGCCACAGAGCCTTTGACGAGGGGCCGCAGAGGATGGCGCTATACGCCTGCATCGTCGGCTACCTCAAAGCGAAATACCCCGGCTGGACACGGGAGAACATGATTTACAGAAAAAACAGGGAGGAATTGAAATGAGCTTGAACAGGATCAGCGTCATGGGACGCATTGGAAAGGACCTTGAGCTGCGCCGCACGCAGAGCGGCAAGGCGGTCACCAGCTTTCCCATCGCCGTCGACCGCGACGGGAAGGATGCCGGAACAGACTGGTTTGATGTGGTCGCGTGGGAGCGCACGGCGGAGTTTGCCGCGCAATACTGCGCCAAGGGGCGCAAGGTAGTGGTAGACGGTCGTTTGCAGGCGCGAGACTGGACCGACAAGGACGACAATAAGCGCCGCTCGGTCGAGATCATCGCCAATAGCGTGTACTTTGCCGACAGCAAGCCGCAGGAGGGGCCCGCCGCATACAGTCCCGCATCAAGCAACCCGGGCGAGTTTAGCGAGGTCGAGGATGACGGCAACCTCCCGTTTTGATGGAGGTGCGGTGTGAAGTACGACGCTTTGATTTACGATTGCGAGAATATCTTTGATGTAGATGATCCGGCACATAATATGATCCGCATCGACGGTCTCTCGCAATCAGAATCAGATGACCTTTGCGACATTATGACCCAGCACGGCGTATCAATTTGCCTGCTCCCCTATAAGGAGTGAGCGCATGGCAGATATGACCTATATCAAGTTATTTGTCGATTACTTAGATGCGATAGAGCCACTCGGTGACGCTGAGAGGGGGCGGCTTTTCACTTCCTTGTTAGAGTATGCAAGGACGGGCGAAGCCCCGCAGCTTGGCGGGAACGAACGGTTTCTTTTCCCCATGATGAGGGCGCAGATCGACAGGGACAACGCTGCAATGACGGGATTATCCGAGGCGCGAAGCAAGGCAGGGAAGATCGGGGCCGAAGCAAAACAAGCAAATGCAGGATTTGCCAAGCAAAACAAGCAAATGCCAAATTTGCCAAGCAAATCAAGCTATGACAAAGACAAAGACAAAGAAAAAGACAAAGACATAGACGAGAGTATTATG
>ERZ1035037.173-NODE-173-length-24623-cov-20.691021_pt1 | contig 24623 bp, 34 predicted proteins | sample MGYA00520618_ERZ1035037 | MGnify/ENA primary metagenome ERZ1035037 (study PRJEB33766, sample SAMN09781741) | gut metagenome | biome: gut microbiome | host: Homo sapiens | place: Madagascar | study: EMG produced TPA metagenomics assembly of the PRJNA485056 data...
AATAAAAATATTAGAGTTGGGGTTAGTTACTGATGATGATTTTACACTTTCTGCTATAGATTACTCAAAAGATAAAATACAAATTTCCAATAAAAGTGATCTATCTGATGCAATTGTTAAAAGAGAAAAAGAATTAGATAAACTTAAATATGAGGTAAGCCTAACAGATGCACTTTTAGAAAGTTTAAATAATAAAGATAGATATATAATTGAAGCTTTTTATATAGAAAATATTAGAATGAATAAAATCGCAGTAAAACTTAATTATTACGAAACTAAAACAGTATGGAGTAATAAAGATAGAATAATGAATAGCTTAATAGAATTAGTGTAGGTGTAAAAGCCTACTTTTTTTATTGCAAAAACCTTAAAAGTATTGGAATGACTACGTTTTAACTATGAAATGACGTTTATTTTACATTTTAGATGTAGTATTATATTAACATAGATATTTTATGATAATTTCATAATTATTCTCAATCTCCTTATTACTTATATTATTTTTAATATTTTTATTTTGATTTTTTATCCTAGCATATCAGTTTTAATTGATGTGCTAGTATTAAAACTCAAAGGGGATAATGAGTTGAAGGAGAGAAAAACTAAGGTTAAAACTAAGGTATGGAAGGATGTAGATGAAGTTGTAAAAGCTACTATTGAAATACCTAAGAGGGTACAATGGCTTGTTGAAGTCATGGAAGAAGTACCAAAGAGGGAGAGAAGTCTAAGAGATTAGGCTTCTTTTTTATTTTATTTAAGGAGGTGAAACTTTGAGTTTAACCACAAAACAAGAAATATTCGTTCAGAGATTGATTGAAGGCTATTCTCAAAGAGAAGCCTATAAATTCGCATATGAAGCTTCTAATATGAAAAATGAAACAATAGATAAAAGAGCTTCCGAATTATTCTCTAAAGGGGAGATTAAGGGAAGGTATGAGGAATTAAAAAACGAACTCAAACAAAAGATGTTTTACACAGTAGAAAAAGCTAATGATGATTTAGAATGGATTAAATTAAAAGCTAAAGAAGATATAGAATATCGAGGAATAAAACAAGCTAATGCAACTACTTATTTAGGTGCAGTAAAACAACAAATAGACTTAAATGGTATCACTATAAAAGAAGCTAAAGAGGATATAGATAATGTAATTAAGTTTGAGATAGTTGGTGCTAGAAATGAAAGCTAAAGTAGTAGCTAATAATCATTTTATTGATTTTTTAACTGACTGGAATTATAAATTTTATTTTTTAGTCGGAGGATATGGAAGTTCTAAAAGCTATCATGTAGCAGAAAAAATATTATTAAAATTATCTACTGAAAAAAGACTTTGTTTGGTAGTTAGAGAAGTCTATGACACAATTAGAGATAGTTGTTTTAGTTTATTTGAAGAAGTAGCTAATAACATAGGAATTGGAAGTTATTTAAAATTTAAAACTTCACCCTTACAAGTAATATTCCCAAATGGTTCAAAGATTATATTTAAAGGAATGGATAATCCTCAAAAATTAAAGTCTATTAATGGCGTATCTATTATATGGCTCGAGGAATGTTCAGAGGTTAAATATGAAGGATATAAAGAGTTGTTAGGTCGTTTAAGACATATGGAATTGAGTAATCACATTATTTGTTCTACTAACCCAGTAAGTAAAGCTAATTGGACCTATAAACATTTCTTTAAAAATGATGAAGCTAAAACACTTGTATTAGATGATAAAGTTTTATATGAGAATAGGATAGTTAAATTGAACAATACTTACTATCACCATAGCGTGTGTGATGATAATTCATTCTTGCCTAAAAGTTATATAGATGAACTTGAAAATATGAAAGCTTATGATTATGACCTATACAGAGTAGCAAGACTAGGACAATTTGGAGTAAATGGAATTAAAGTATTACCACAGTTCAAGGAATTGCCACATGATAAAGTTATGGATTTTGTAAGTAAATGCCCTTCAAGGTATATAAAAACTGGTATGGACTTTGGTTTTGTTACTTCTTATAATGCGATTATTCAAATGGCTATAGATGATAAAAATAAAGATTTATACATATTTAAAGAGTATTACTCAAAAGGAAAAACTGATGACGAAATAGCTAAAGACATAGAAGAATTTAAGAAATTTATTATAATAGCTGATAATGCCGAGCCTAAGTCAATAGCTTATTTTAATAGATTAGGTTACAAAATGAAAGCTTGTAAAAAGTTTGCAGGAAGTAGACTTGCAAATACTAAGAAAGTAAAAAGATTTAAAAATATTTACTGTTCAAGTGAATGTGTAAATACAATAAAAGAACTTGAAAACCTAACATATAAAACAAATAGATTAGGTGAAATAATAGAAGATGAATTTAATATAGACCCTCATACATTCTCGGCTATTTGGTATGGGCTAGATGATTATGAGGTTGCAGATATAAAAAGATTTGACAGAAACAAATATAACGTATAGGAGGTGTATTATGAGAAAAATAAAAATAGATAAAGATTATACTTTAACTAACGATTTAATACTTGATTTAATAGATAAACATTCAACAGAAAAATCAAGATTAGAAAAGCTTCTAAAATATTACAATAATGAAAATGACAAGATAAGCAATAGAGTATATAAAAATAAAAATAAGCCACAGAATAAATTATCGCATCCTTACGCTCAATATATAACTGATACGGCTACGGGATATTTGTTAGGTAAACCTATTGCTTACATTACAGAAGATAAAAAACTTTTAGAAGAACTTACAGATATATTTAGGTATAATGATGAAGCTGATAATAACACTACTTTAGCGAAGATGGCTTCTATATATGGTTATGCTTATGAAATAATGTACATAGATAAATTTGCTAAGCCTAGATTTAAAGCAATAGACCCTTCACAGTTAATAGTTTGCTATGATAACACTTTAGAAGAAAATATAATATTAGCTATTAGATATTATGACGAAATAGTTAGAGTTAATGATGAAGATAAAACAATAACTAGATTAGAAATATATACAAAGCCTATTGAAAACGATAAAGGACAAATAGTTAATAATGGTAAAATCATAAGAGGAACTATTGAAGATAACAATATAATTTTAACAGATGAAGAAGATTGTTATTTTGATGATATACCAGTAAATGTTTATGTAAATAATGATGAATTATATGGGGATTTTGAAAAAGTAATAAGTTTAATAGATGCTTACGACCAAAGCCAATCAGATACTGCTAATGATTTTGAATTATTTACTAATTGTATGCTTGTAGTTAATGGTGAATTAATAGACGACGAACAAGCTAAAGACTTAAATGACATAAATTTAATACAATTTTTGAACTCTGATAGTGATGCAAAATATCTTATAAAAGATATACAAGATACTGCTTTAGAGAATTATAAAAATAGGCTAGATAGAGATATTCATAAACTAAGTTTTGTCCCTAATCTATCAGATGAAAATTTCAGTAATAACGCTTCAGGTATCGCGATGAAATTTAAACTTATGGGACTTGAAAATTTAGTAGGAGTTAAAGAAAGTAAATTTAAAAAAGGTTTAATGAGAAGAATAGAGTTATTATGTGCTTATACTAAAATGAAAAATAACAGTGATTATTCTTATTTAGCAATAGAGCCTGTCTTTACTAGAAATACTCCTAACAATGAACTTGAACTTTCTGAAATAATGAAAAATTTAACTGGAATATTATCAGACGAAACTATTATTGGAATGTCACCTAGAGTTTCAGATATTCAAGCAGAAATAGAGAAAAAAGAAAATGAAGCTAATAAGCTTTATGATGATTATTCTGAATTAGGTGATGTAAATGAAGAATAACTTATCTAATGAGGAATATTGGACCAAAAGAGAGGCCTATAAACTCAAAAAAGGCTTAAAAGATTTAAAGAAAATAGAAAAAGAATTAGTAAAAGAATATAAAAAAGCTATGAATGAGATAGGTAAAGAAATTAGTAATTTATTTTACAAATATGCTAAAGACAATAACCTATCTTATTCTGATGCAAAAAAATATTTAAGCAGTAGCGAATTTAGAGAATTTAAAAGAGATTTAAAATCTTATATGAAGCTTATAGAAGAAACTGGAGATGAAGAACTTTTATTAGAGTTAAACACTTTATCAATGAAAAGCCGTATAAGTCGCTCAGAAGAAATATTTTATCAATGCAGTAAATATATCAATGAAGTATATGAAAGCACTAATAAAAGGCTTCAAATAGCTTACAGTAGCACTATAAAGGATAATTATTACCAAACTATATATGACATACATAAAGCGATAGGAGTAGGTGCGAGTTTTTCATATATTGATAACGATATAATAAAAGAAATATTGGCTTTTCCCTGGAGTGGTAGGCATTATAGTAGTCGTTTATGGTCTAATAGAACTAAATTAAAAAATGCTATGGTTGAAGAACTTACTCAAATGCTTATACAAGGCAAAGGTGTAAAAGAAACTTCTAAAGCATTATCTAAGAGATTAGATGCAGATTTAAAAAATTGTATTAGGCTTATACAAACTGAACATTCATATTTTATGAGTGAGTCGACTGCGAAAGCTTATGAAGAATTAGGAGTAGAAAAATACCAGTTTGTTGCAACACTAGATAATAGGACTTCTGAAATATGCCAAAAGCTAGATGGAAAAGTATTTAATTTAAAAGATAGAGTAGTTGGAGTTAATGCTTCGCCTATGCACGTTCACTGTCGCTCTTGTGAAATCCCTTATATAGAGGATAACTATTCAACTAGATTTGCAAGAGATAGTAAAGGAAAAAGAATAGAAGTTTCAAGCTCTATGACATACGAAGAGTGGGCTAAGATTTATAAAATAGAGTAATTGTGATATTTAATCAAATAAAAGACAGTTATTTGTTCATATTCCAACATTTACAAGGTTTTACGTAGACAGTTATCTTGAATTATGATACAATTATATTAACTAATATATAGGAGGTTATTATATGAACTATCATAAATACCTAGATTCTATGACAATAGAGGAAATTGAGATAATGAGATTGCTGTATTCAAGAATGAATAACTTTAATGACAAAGTATGCTCTTACAGATTGAGGGAATTATCAGATGCTTGCGACAAAAGAATTAATATGAATAAAGATAAGTTAAGAAAAATACTTAATTCTTTAGAAGAAAGAAGGATAATCCAATTTATAGAAAAAAGTAACGGAAATAAAGATAGCAAATTAATGATTACGATAGATAATTTTATTAACAAATAAAACCTAGCATTTTCAATGCTTTTACCTACTTGATATAGACAGTAGGTATTTTTTTTAGACAGTTGATAGACAGTTAATAGACAGTTGGTAGACAGTATTAACAACAATCTAACAAATAAAACTTAGTATTTTCAATACTTGTAAGGATTATGTTATACAGTTGATAGACAGTACTAACAATAATCTAACAACAATCTAACAACAATCTAACAACACTATCAAATAATAAATAATAAATAATATATATAGTCTTTTTCTCAAAAGACATTATGTATTTTGGCTTTTACTGAATTGATTTTGGTAAGGGCTTTTTTTATTGTCTTTTTACTTGTTAGACGTTAAAGAAATAAGGTTTATTAATTATATTTAAAAGTTGACGAACTTAAAACGGATATTAAGTCTACTATGACTTTAAAATAGGAGGATTAAAAAATGGAAAATTTAGAAAACAACGTTGTTAATAATGAAGTACAAGAAAATACAGAGGTAGAAGCTAAAGAAGTTAAAACTTTTACACAAGATGAACTTAATAAAATAGTTGCAGAAAGAATAGCTAAAGAAAAAAAGAAATTAGAAGCTGAAAGATTAAAGCAACAAGAAATGCAAGAAAAGCTTATAGAAGAAGAATCTGAAAAACTTGCTAAAATGACAGAAGCTGAAAAGATAAAGGCTAAAGCTGAAAGAGAACGTAAAAAGTTTGAAGAAAAAGTTGCTAGATATGAAACAGAAAAGAAAGCTTTTGAGCAAGAGAAAATTAAAAATGAAACTATGAAACTTTTAAGTGAAAAAGGACTACCAATTGAATTATGCCAATTCATAAAATCAGATACTGCTGATGAAATAATGGGAAATGTAGAAGTGTTTGAAAAATGTTGGTCAGAAGCTATAGAAAAATCAGTAAATGCTAGATTAAGAACAAGTGGTGAGTTAAAAACTTCAACTACTACTAAAGCTACTTACACAGTAGACCAATTAAGAAATATGTCAGCAGAAGAAATAAACAAAAACTGGGATAAGATAAAAAATAATTTTAGATAAGAAAGGATAGCTTATAAAAGCTATTATGGTGAAATAATATGGCAGTAACTACGTTTATACCACAAGTTTGGAATGCAAGATTATTACATAACTTTTATGAAAGAAGTATAGCAAATGTTATAACAACTCCTGCAGGAGAAATAAGAGGAAATAAATTAATATTCAATAATGTATCAGATGTAGCAGTTAAAGATTATGAAGGATCAGTTTCTTTTGATGATTTAACAACTTCAAAAGTTGAATTAGATATGGATATAAAGAAAATGTGGGCTTTTAAAGTAAACGATGTTGATGCAGTTCAAGCAGCAGGAGATTTAGTAGATGCACACACTCAAGAAGCTTCTTCAAAAATGCAAACTGCAATGGATAAAGCTATACTAGATGAAGGTTTAAAAACTTCTAATAAAGTAACTAAAGGTGAATCTGATAAGGCATACGATTTAATAGTTAAATCTAATACTGCTTTAAATAAAAATAAAGTACCTAAAAACGAAAGATTTACAGTTATAAACGCAGAAGTATTAGAAGAATTACACTTAGACCCAAGATTTACATTACATTATACAATATTAGAAAATGGTGTAATAGAAGGTGCTTCTATAAACGGAACTACTCTAGTTTATTCAGAAGAATTAAATGGTGGAGAATTTGCAATATTAACATTACATAAATCTGCTATAGGATTTGGTACTCAATTACAAGAAACAGAAGCTATGAGATTAGAATCTGACTTTGCAGATGGTATAAGAGGATTACAAGTTGCAGGTGCTAAAACTTTAAGACCTAAAGCAGTAGTAAAATACGTTCAAGAGTAACTGCGAAGTGCTTCAGTTGTCGAAGAAGTGGAAGTCCCACAAAAGAAAACTAGAAAGAAAAGAACTACTAAGAAGATAGAGGAATAATCCTCTATCTTTTTTATATAGGTGATAATTATGTTAGAAAACATAAAATTAATATTAAATCTTACTGATTATGAACATGACAACTTAATATTATTATATTTAGCTAAAGTAGAAACTATGGTTGTAGACTACTGCAATGTAAATGAGTTGACTGGGGGACTAGAAAGCTTTATAGAAGATAAAGTTGTATCTATTATGAAGCCTTTAGTAAGTGGAGGGACTCAAAATACTGGTGAAATTAAGTCTATAAGCAGAGGGGACACTAAAATTGAATATAATGTTGGAGAAGCAGTTGTATCTACTTCAAACGGTGCAACATTAACTTCATCTGATAAAGAATTTTTAAAGCAATATAGAAGGGCTAGGTGCTATTAATGACTGATATTGAAATATTAGAAAGCACTTACTTTGATAAATGTACTATTAAGAGAAAAGTTAAAGCTAAAAATCCTAATACTGGTGTAACTGAAACTGTAGAAAAAATAATAGCTGAAAATGTTAAATGTGCTTTATCTAAAAAAGATACCCCTATAATGACGTCTGATGGAGTTGGCAAATTAGCTTTTTCTCATTTGTTGTTTTTAAATCCTAATATTGATTTACAAGAAGGTGATACAGTAGAAGTTACTGTAATGGGTAAAATATCTATTTATTTAGCTTCTAAGCCCTTCTTTTATTCCTCGCATAGTGAGACTTTACTAAGCTATAAAGAGAGGGCTTAAAATGGAAATTCAAGGATTAGATGAATTTACTAAAACTCTAAATAATGCTAGTAATAATTTTGAAAAAGAAGCTAGTAAGAAGCTAGATATTATTGCTAGTAAATTAGTAGCTAAAGTTAAGCTAAAAACACCAGTTGATAGTGGATTGCTAAGGAGAAGTTGGCAACCTAAAAAGATTGATAATCTTGAAAGGTTAGTATTTAATAATTGCAGATACGGCCAATTCGTAAACTACGGACACCGAACAAGAGGTGGCAAGTCTTTTGTTGAGGGTGTTTATATGCTTGAGAAATCAGTAAAAGAAATTGAATCAGAACTTGATAAAGAATTTTCTATAATGATAGATAATCTTTTTAAGTAGAAAGTAGGTTAATATGATAACTTACAAAGATATTTTATATTCTACTACTAAAATTTTATCTGATAACTTTGATTGTGATGTAATAGTTAAAAATCAAGAGGGGACTTTTGAAAATGAATGTTTTTATGTAACTTTGGTACCAGTTACAGTCAAAGCTTCTACTTTGAAAACTAACGAAAAACAATTAATGATTTCAGTAAAATATTTTAGTAATGATAAATTAAATAATTATGATATAGCAGATAAATTAGAAGGTTTATTTGCTAGAAATATCAAAGTAAGAGATAGATTTTTAAATGTATCTAGCGTTGAGCCTAACTTTTTAGTTGATGAAGTCGGTGATATGTTAGATTTTTTAATTTATATAACTTATTTTGACTTTATAAAACTTAATAATGAAACTTGCGATAATATGCAAGATGTAAATTTAAATATGAAGGGGTGATTGAATGGGATTACCAGTTATTGATATAACGTTTAAGCAACTGGCGAAAACTTCGGTAATAAGAAGTCAAAGAGGTATAGTTGCATTGATATTAAAAGATACTACAAAAGCTTCTTTAACGATATTTGATGAAGGAGATATACCATCTAGCTTAACAAAAGAAAATCAAGGATTAATAAAAGATGTACTGAAAGGATCTCCGAATAAAATAGAATTATTTGTACTAGGTACAGGGGGGCAAATATCAGAAGCTTTAACATATTTTGAAGGTGTAGAATTTAACTTAATGTGTATGCCTTCGGCTGAAACTTCTGATGTAACTGCTATAAAAACATTTATAAAGAAAATGAATGATGTTGTTAAATATAAATGTGATGCAATACTTGCAAATGAAAAAACAGATAGCGAAGCTATAATAAACTATACTGCTAAAAATATAGTTGTAGATGGAAAATCTGTAACTACTGCTAATCATAGTGCAAGGATAGCTGGACTTATAGAAGGAACTCCATTACATCAATCTATAACTTTTGCTACTTTATCAGATGTTGATGCTATAGAAAATTTAACTAAAGAACAAGCTGATACTCGTATAGATAATGGGGAGTTAATCCTAGTAAGAGAAATGGGAAAAGTAAGAGTTGCAAGAGGTGTAAACTCGCTTACTACTTTAACTGATATTAAAGGTAATGCTTTCCAAAAGATAAAATTAAGAAAAACTTTAAATCTAATACATAACGATTTAAGAAGGGTTATAGTTGAAAAGTACATAGGTAAAATACCTAACAACTATGATAATAAATGTGTTCTTATAACTGAAATAAAGAACTATTTAGATGAATTAGCTACAGAGCAGTTAATAGAAAAGGTTAATACAGTTGGTATAGATTTAATAGCACAAAAGAAATGGCTTAAAGATAATACTAACTTAGATGTAAATGTTATGACTGAACAAGAAATAAAAGAAGCTAATACTCAATCAAATGTATTTATAGCTATATCTCTTAAAGTTGTTGACGCTATGGAAGATATAGTAATAGCAGTTGAAATATAGGAGGTGTATTTATGGCTATAGATGAAAGAAGGATAATAAATGGTACTCATGGTACTGTTTTTTTAGATGGAGAAGAAGTCGCAGAAGTAAAATCATTTCAAGCTAAATTAGAATTCCAAAAGGAAGAAGTTAAGATGGCAGGGAAAATGGCTACTGGAACTAAATACATGGGTTACAGTGGTAAAGGATCGTTAGCTTTACATAAAGTTAATTCAAGAATGATAAAAGCTATAGGACAACAAATAAAAGAAGGTAAAGAACCTAGATTTACTCTTATAGGTAAATTAGCAGACCCTGATGCAGACGGAGTAGAAAGAATAGCTATAAACAACGTATCATTTGATGATTTAACTTTATTTGACTTTGAAGTTGGTGCTTTAGGTCAGACTGAATGTCCTTTCACATTTACAGATTATGACTTTTTAGATTTAATATAATTCATTTTTAGTAAGACTAGGATATTGCTCCTAGTCTTTATTTTTATATACAAAGGAGAATATGGACTATGAGTAATGTAATAGATTTACTTTTAAATGCAGATATAGAACAAATACAAAGACCTAGTAAAGAAGTTGAAATAAAAAGATTATCTAATATATTTGGGGAAAAATTTACAGTTTTATGTAAGGCTTTAACTTATGACAAGTATTCTGAAATACAAGAAAATTGTATTGATATAACAACTAAAGAGCCTACGTTTGATTTACAAAAACTTCAAATAGAATTAGTTTTTAATGGTGTTTTTAATGCACAAGATGGAACAAGATTTTTCTCTAATAAAGAACTTCATAAAAAATTCAAAGTACCACATGGGAAAGAGTTAATTAAAAAGCTTTTATTAAGTGGAGAAATAAGTGCATTAGCAGACGCTATAACTGAATTAACTGGATATAAAGGCGATTTAATAGAAGAAGTAAAAAACTAATAAAGACTGATGATAATACTTTCTTGATGTTTTATTTATTTCATAAGAAAAATATCATTAGTCCAAAAGAAAGCTATAATCTATTAAATTCTATGGATAAAGGCGAAAAAGAAATACTTTTAGCTTTTATAAAACAAGAAATGGAAATAGAACAAAAGAAAAACTCCTTAGAGGAGGTGTAATAAATGAGCAGTACAGAAAAAGTATTAAAAGCCAAAATTCAAGCAATAGATAATTTTACTAAGCCTATGCAAAAGGTAATTAGTCAAACTAAAACATTTCAAGCTACTGCTAAAGCAGTAAAACCTTTAGTATTAAAAGCTAAAGATATGGCTTCTAAGGTTATATCTAAAGTAAAAGCACAAGTAGATAAATTTAAAGCTACTAAATTTGGTCAGTTTATACTTAAAGCTAAGGATATGGCTAGTAAAGTGTTATCTAAAGTAAATGGAACGCTTCGAGCCTTTGCCGGTAAGGTTTGGAGTGCTACTGTATCAGTAAAAGATAAAGCTTCTAGTGTATTATCAAGTATACAAGGGAAACTAAGTGCATTAGCTTTAGGTGCGACAATAGGTGTAGCAGTTAAAAGTGGGGTTGATGGTCTAGGTCAAGAACAAACTCAAAAACTAACTATAAACAGAGTTCTTACTAATAGTGGTATGTCAAAAGAAAATGCTAAAAAAGAAATGGAAAATTACTATTCATATTTAGAAAATTATGCAAATAAAACTCCGTTTGAAACTAAGACATTAGCAGAATGGGGAACAAAATCTATGATGATTAGTAAAGGGGATGTTGATTTAGCTAAAAAATATACTGATGCTATGGCTAATACAAAAGCTTTCGTTGGGGATATGAGAACAGAATACGAGGTAGGACAGAGTTTCCACGAAGCTAGTTTAGGTAATATGACAACTCTTAATAATATGTTAGGGTCTAATTATGAAACGCTTGATGAAGCTTTAGAGGGTATAGCTAAAAATCAAAGTGGGCTAGTTGATGAAATGTCGACAACTCTTCCAGGGCTTATGTCCACAATAACTGGTAAAATAGGAGTTGGATTAAAGAATGTAGCTAAAGTATTTGCTGATATGCTAAGTGGTAGTATGAGTGGCATTATAGGTTTTATAGATAGTATATCACCTAAAATGGTTGCTATGGCCGAAGCAGTAAAAGTAGGGTTTGAAGCGTTTGCTAAATCTGAACAAGCTAGTCAATATATGCAAATATTTAAAACTGTATTTGAAGTGGCTTGGAATTTAGTAAAAGCTACAATAGAAGCAGTAAGACCAGTTATTGAAGCTATATTTAACTTTATAGCAAGTCATTCTACTGAAATATCAGCTATAGTTAAGACATTTGGTACTGTATGGCAATCAGTATGGAAAACAGTCGGTGTGCTTTTACAAGGTGCTTGGAGTATATGTGAGCCTATATTAAGCACATTAGTAAAAGCTTTAGCTAAGGTAAGTGGTGCAGTAGAGCAAATATGTAGTTGGTGGAATAAGATGACTGAACTTCTTAAAAAGCCTATAAATGCAGTTGTGAATGTAGCGAAAAAAGGTGCTTCGTTTGTAAGTGATAAACTAGGATTGTCAGAAGGTAGAAATGCCTTTGGTAGTGGTAGAATTGCAAGAGATGGAACAGTTAGAACGCTACATGAGGGAGAAAAAATTCTGACAAAACAAGAGGCAAACAGATACGACAAAGGTCAAAATACTAATAGCATAAATGTAGTTGTAAATGGTTTAACAGTAAGAGAAGAATCTGATATTAATAAAATAGCTTCTCAATTACTTAAGAAAATAAACGAAAGTAAAATAGTTTATGGAGGTGCTTATTAATGGAAATATATCTAGGAACAGATAATGATAAAATAAGATTTCCAGTAGTACCTTCATCTATTGGAGTAAATAGAGGTAATAATATAGATACTGAATCAGTTATAAAACTTGGAGAAGTGCCTATTTTTAATGGTACATCTTTAAAAACTATTGAACTAACTAGCTTTTTCCCTAATCAAGAATATAACTTTTGTGATTATACTGGATTTATGAAACCTTATGAATTTAGTGAGAAAATACAAAAGTGGATGTATGAGGGTAAGCCTTTAAGAGTTGTAGTTACTGATAGTCCGACCAATATGCAATGTTTGATTCAACAATTTGATACAGTAGAACAAGATGGTACAAGAGATTTGTATTTCACTTTGAATTTATTAGAATATAGACCTATTGAAGTGCCTAATTTAAGTAATAGTAGTTCAAGTAGTTCAAGTAGTTCAAGTGATAATTTAACTAGACCTAGTAAAGAAATCACTAATAATACTCAAAAAACTCATAAGGTAGTAAAAGGCGATTGCCTTTGGGATATGGCACAAAAATATTATGGTAAAGGCAGTTTATATCCTAAAATTAAAGAAGCTAATACAAGTAAATATCCTTCCCTAGCTAAAAATAATATTATTTATGTAGGTATGGAGTTGATAGTTCCATGATTAAGTTGATATGTCAAAAGGCTAGTGGAGAAAAGTTAGATATTACTAATTTATTAATCAATGTTACTTGGAGTGGAGATTATAAAAGTTGTGCTAGAAAGCTTGAATTTTCATTAATTAGTAGCCCTATGGATAAGAATATTCCTAAAGTTGATATACCTATTATGAGCATAATATCTTTTTATGAAGATAATAATGAATTATTTAGGGGCTTTGTATATGAAAGAGAAAAAACTAGTGATAATGCTATGAGTTTTCTATGTTACGACTATTGTGCAAAGCTTAATGACATAAAAGTATCTAAGAATATAAAAAATCAAACTGCATCTACTATCTATAATAATTTTCTTACTGAATATGGACTTAATAAAGGTGATATAATTCAAGCCAATACTGGTGTAACTAAAGTTTTTTTAGGTGTTACTGCTTATGATATGATAATGACTGCATATACAGAAGAAGCTAAAAATACTGGTAAAAAATATATGTTATACAGTAGAGGCAATAAATTTTATGCTAGTGAAAAAGGTATTGTAAAACTTAAATTGTCTTTTGAAGAAGGTAAAAATATATTATCAAGTAGCTTTAAAGAATCTGTATCTAATATGGTTAATAAAGTATTAATTGTAGATGAAAACGGAAATAAAGTATCAGAAGTAAAAAATGAAGAATGGCACAAAGCTTATGGATTATTTCAAGATGTTTATAAACAACAAGAAGGTAAAGACAGTAACGCAGAAGCTAAAGCAATGCTAAAAGATATTGAACAAACTTGTAGCTTAACTGGCTTTGGTGATACGACTTGTGTAACTGGCTATGGAGTTCAAGTTAAAGATACTCACACTGGTCTAGTAGGTTTATTTTATATAGATAGTGATACACATACTTGGGAAGGTGGAAATTATACTATAGACTTAGAGTTGAACTTTAAAAACATAATGAATGAAGTATCTGTAGGGGAAGATGAAAAAACTGAAACAAATGTTAATTTAGATGGTAGTGCAACTGTAACTGGTGGAAAAGAAGTTAATGCTGAATTTACTGCTTATTATCCAGCTAATAATTCTGTGCAAGGTGGTTTACTTGATGCTATGGGTAATAGACTTAATCCTAGTAAATTAACTTGTGCAGCACCTAAGTCAGTACCATTTAAAACTAAAATTCAAGTTAAAGGAACTGGAACTGATAGAGATAATTTAGTTTATACTTGTACTGACAGAGGTGGGGCAATTGTAATAGACTCTAATGGTGTTTATCATATAGATTTACTTATGAAAGATAAGAAAAGTGCTTTAGCTTTTGGAAGAAGAAAAGGAAAAGCTTTAATAGGTGTTGAAGTTTCAGAAACTCCTAACACTAGCAATGGTGTAAATAGCAAAGCTAGTAAAGCCTTTGAATTTTGCAAAAGTAAACTTGGTACTCCTTATCTATGGGGAGGAACTGGACCAAGATATGACTGTAGTGGTTTAATGATGAAAGCTTATGCTTCTGTTGGTATATCTATACCTAGAACGAGTAAACAACAATCTACTTTTGGGAAATCAGTAAATAAGAGTAATTTACAAATAGGTGATTTAGTATTCTTTGGAAGTCCAGTACACCACGTTGGTATGTATTGTGGAAATAATCAATATATACACGCTCCTAAAACTGGTGATGTAGTTAAAATAAGTAGCTTAAGTGGTAGAAAAGATTATACTTGTGCAAGGAGGGTTATATAATGAATAATCCTTTTTTAGGTTTATATCAAGTAATGGGAGAAGCAACTAAAATTGAGGCTTCTTTTTTTATTGCCAAAGTAACTTCTCCTTTGCCTAATTTAAAGGTTAAGCTAAATGATATTGAACTTGATAAAGATAATTTATTAATTGATAAATGGCTAAAAGATAGAAATGAAGATTTATTTACTGAATATCAAGGGCATACACATGGTGGAGATACTACGGGAGATGGTAACCATAGACACCAAATAAAAGTTAATGTTCAAGATAAATTAGAAGTAAATGATAAAGTAATATTATTAAAAATAAATGATAAATTTATAGTTATAAGTAAGGTGGTGAAGATATGAGTTTATTCCCTTTTATAACTTATGAAGAAAATATAGTAGAGAATAATCCTTTGCCACTTTACAAAGAAGTAGGAAAAGGACTTAAAATAGTTGAAGGAAATGAAGCTATAAAAATATGGATATATAAAGCACTTCAAACGCCTAGATACCAGTATGAGATATACACTTGGGACTATGGAAGCGAATTGTTAAGCCTTATAGGTAAAGCATATACAAAAGGATTAACACAATCAGAAGCTTCTAGATATATAAAAGAAGCACTTCTTATTAATCCTTATATACTTGATGTAAATGTAATATCTACAAGCTTTGACGGTGATGTTTTAAGTGCTAGTGTAAGAGTAAAGACAATTTACGATGGTGAGGTGATAGTAAATGTCTAAAACATATGAAGAAATAAAACAAAGAGTATTAAATAATACTGATATAAATGTAGATAAGAGGGAAGGTTCATTTTTAAATAATATGGCTTCTCCTTTATCTTATGAATTAGCTAAATTTTATATAGAGCAACAAGATTTAGTTAATATGGCTTTTGTAAAGAATGGATATTTTAATTATCTAGATGTTAAATGCGAAGAATATGGAATATCTAGGAAACAAGGAACTAAATCAGTAGGGGAAGTTATATTTACTGGTGAAAATGGAACTTTAATATCTAATGGCACTATGTTAGTTGTTGATGATTTATATTTTGTTGTTTTAAATGATGCTACTATATCTGAAAATCAAGCAGAATTAGTTGTAGAAGCCTTAGAAGTAGGAAAGCAATGTAATTTATCAGCTAATACAAGATTAATTGCTACAGAGCCTATAAATGGCGTAAATGATATATATGTTAAATCTAATTTTGAAAATGGGGCAGATGTGGAAAGTGATGAAGATTTAAGAGAGAGATTTTTTACAACTATAAAGAAATCTTATACAAGTGGAAATGTTGCACACTATGAATTATGGACTTTAGAAGTTGATGGTGTAGGTGCTTGCAAAGTATATCCCTTAAGAAATGGAAATGGCACAGTTGAAGTTGTGATAACTAATGCTGATATGTTAGGAGCATCTAGTGAACTAATAGAAAAAGTAAAAGCTAATATTGAAGAAAAAAGACCAATAGGTGCTAATGTAACTGTTGTAAGTGCTACTGAAAAAACTATAAATGTAAGTGCTACTGTAAGACTTTTAAGTGGATATTCTCAAGACGAAGTTGAAACATTGTTTAAAGATAAATTAACTAAATATCTAAAAGAAATAGCTTTTAAAGATACTTATGTGTCTACTGCTAGACTAGGGAATTTACTTCTTGATACTGTTGGGGTATTTGATTATTCAGATTTTAAAGTTAATAGTGCTATGAATAATGTTAATCTGCTAGATACAGACGTTCCTAAGGTTGGTACAATATCTTTTTCTTATGTAGAGGTGGTATAATATGAATTTAATAGATATGTTGCCATCTTTTTATCATAATAGCGATTTTGTAAAATCATATATGTCTAGTCAAAGTGTAGAACATAATTTTATAAAAGAAAGTATAGATGATTTAGTTAATAATTTATACGTTGATACTGCGACTTGGGGACTTGATTATTTTGAAGAAGAGTTAGGGCTTAAAACTGATAAATCTAAGACTTATGAAGAAAGAAGAGAGCGTATAAAAGCTAAAAAAATAGGTAATGGAACAACTACTATAAAAATGCTTAAAGATACTGCTTTAGCTTTTGAGTGTGGAGAAGTTGAAGTTGTAGAAATGTATAACGATTATATATTTAAACTTAAATTTATAAGTCAAAAAGGTAGACCTAAGAATTTAGATGATTTTAAAAATGCTATAGATGAAATTAAACCTGCTCACTTAGCTTATATATTAGAGTTTATGTATAATACTCACCAAGAGTTAAAAATTAAAACACATCAAGAATTAAGCCAATTTACACATCAAGAAATTAGAGAGGTGATTGAATAATGCCTAATTATACAGATAATTTAAGATTAGAAAAGCCACTTCAAAGTGAAAATTACAATATAGATATATTTAATTCCAATGCAGATAAAATAGACACTGCTATACAAGAAGTAAAAGGTAAAGTAGATGGATTAGAATTAACTGCTCAAAGAGTAAGTATTGCAGATTCTACTAATAAGTTCGAAGCTACTAATGTAGAAGATGCTCTTTTGGAAAATAAAACAAGTATTTTAGAGTTACAAAAAGAACTAGGAACAAACAAAACTACTCTACAAAATAATATAAATGCAATAAGAGAGGTGTTGTAATGTCTACTCTTAAACAATTAGCTGATGAAACTACTAATATAAAAAATGAATTAATTACTTGTCATGCTAATTTGAAAAGTAATCTTATAGAAAAAGGCGTTGAATGTAGCGATACAGATAAGTTATTAAGCTTAGTTGGTAAAGTTGGAGAAATTGAACTAGGTAAAAAATTTATAAGTGGTATCGCATATCAAAACAGTAATAATTCTAAGCTTTTTAATACAGTTTGTGAAAGTGGATATTCAAGAAATGACCTATATAATTACATTGTATTACCTAAGCCTGATTTTGAAGTGGGTTTAATAGTTTTACGTTCTAATCCAAGTACCGTTTATAATTTAATAACCTCAACTTATTGTGAAGGAAGAATTGTAACAGTTAAATCGCAAAAAGAACTAGAAAATGGTTATTACGATAATCATAATACTCATACAATTTTAGCTGACATAAATAATTCAAGACAACAAGTCTTTTTTGGTGATAGGATAGATTTTCCTTATGTAGGTAATGGCGAAGAGAATGGGAAACTTAATTATTATATATATGAAAAATAGGGAGGTTAAAATGATAAAACAAATAGGAACTAAAATATATTATTGTTTGCTAACGGGAAATGTAATAAAAATTATAGGTGATTGTCAAGGATATGTAAGAGAAACAACTTTTGATGAAGATTATGAAATATATTCAGAACTAAAAGAAAGAGATAAATCTAGTATAGGATTATTGCAATTTGAATATGGGGAATATCCTAAATTATCTCAAGGTAGTACAGGAGTTATGGTTAATCTTGAAACTAAAGAATTAATATTTAGTTATGAAGAGTTACCAACTCCACCAAAAGAGCCTACTGAAATTGAAAAAATCAAAATAGAACAAGAGCAACAAAACAAAGATATATTAATTAATATGTTAGCTACTACGGAAATGTATGAAATCAATAGAAGTCTTAATATATCAACGCTTGAAAGTGATTCAGATGTAAAAACAATTAAAAAAGCCCCTAATTATATCCAATGTACTTATCAAAGGCTTTATGAATTAGGAATAAAGAAATTAGAAGAAATTCCTTTCGAGATAAGAATAAATTTAAAAGCAAAATAGGAGGTGCTTAAATGAATACTTTAGATAAAGTTTACGATCTTACTATTGATATAAAAAATATTGATGTCAAATATAACAGTTATGCAAAATTCTTTGATGATGATAGAGAAACATCTGTTATAAGAATAAAGCTTCTTAATGATAAAACTCCTATCGATTTAGAAGGTTGTACGGTAGAGGCTGAATTTATACTAGCTAATAACACATATCATGATGAAACTTGTAAAATAATAAATACAAGTGAGGGCATAGTTGAGTTGCAGTTATGTCAAGAATGTTTAGTAGTAGGTAAAAACACTGTTAGACTTTCAATATTAAAAGAGAATGAGATAGCTAATACTCCTGTAATAACTTATGAAGTTAAAAAAGGGTTGTATAGTGACAATCCAAATTTTAATGATGATCCTTTAACTCCTGTATTAAGTCAAATGCTTTTAGATGTAAAGGTAACAAAAGCTAATCAGATAGAATTACAAGAAAGATATGAAAAATCATTGCCTAAAATAGAAGGTAAAATAAAAGAAGTTGAAAGCCTTATAAATAGGGTTGATACTGCTATAGCTAGCGAGACACAAGATTTAGAAGTTAAAGAAGCTAGAGTAGATAAAAACGGAAAAAGTTATGCAAAATTAGGCGATAGATTAGACGAAGTTGATTCGCAATTAAGTAACTATTACACTAAATCTGAAACTGATGAAGCTATGAATGATAAAGCTAATAAAGTACATACTCATAACGAGTATTTAACAGAATTACCTACTCATACTCATAGTGAATATTTAAAAGAATTACCTACCCATGAACATAGTGAGTATTTAACGGAATTGCCTAGTCATGAACACGAGCAATACTTAACAGAGCATCAAGATATTTCCCATAAAGCAGATAAATCAGATATTTATACTAAAATTCAAACTGATAACAAAATATCAGAAGAAATAGCTAAAGCACAACTAGGTGGAAGTGGCGAAGTTGATTTATCAACATATGCTACTAAAAACTATGTAAATGAAGAAATAGCTAAGATAGAAGTAGGGGATAAACATACACATTCTAATTTAAGTGTATTGAATAATATAACTCAAACTAAAGTAAATGAATGGAATGGTAAGGCAAATGCTTCTCATACACATTCTGATTATGCTAATAAAACGCATACACATACTGAATACGCTTCATCTAGTCACACTCACAATTATGCAAGTGCATCACACACTCACTCTGATTACGCTAATAAAACACATACTCATAGTACAAGTGATATAAGTAATTTAAGTAGTTATGTTTCTAGTTTGATTACTGATGATGTTTATATAAATTCATTAAAAAGCACTATTGATACACTTTCTTCTGAACTTGCAAAAGTAAAGACAGATATTGAAGCATTAAAAAATAACCATGGTAGCACTAATGTTCCTGTAACAGATATTAACTGTTCTGATTGGGATGTTTCTTTACAAGTTGGTCAAACAAAACAAATAACTGCAAGTGTTGTTCCTTCAAACGCTACTAACAAGCTAATACATTGGTATTCAGACAATCCAAGTGTTGCGACAGTAAGCTCAAATGGTTTAATAACTGCAAAAGGTATTGGTTATGCAAAAGTTACTGCTACAACAGATGATGGGGGACACAAATACGATATTCATGTTAATGTAAGCGAAAAAACAAGTGATAACGTAGTAACAGGTATTTCAGTATCCCCTTCATCTGTAAATATAGGTATGAGGGAAACTTCTGATGTAACAATATTATTTGGTGGTGAAGTTACTGATAAAACAATAGAATTTATGAGTAGCAGTGGAGCTATTGCTAGTGTATCTGATTTAGGAAGTTACAGATATAGAATAACAGGAGTAGGTCAAGGACAAACTTCAATAAGATTTAGAACTTCTGATGGGAAATTTGAGACTTCTTGTTCTGTAACAGTTACTGCATCCTCAAGTGGTGGTGGAGGTGGAATGACTTCAAATGAGTACGAAGAGTCTTGTAAAAGTGAATATATACTTGATAAGATGTACCCAATGGGTCAAGCACACGAAGCTATTCCTAGTGGCAATATAACTGGTTGGAAATATAATTCAAGATGGGAAAATCAAGATAGACCATATGCTATGTCTCATAGTTGTGGTCAAAGTGGATGTCCAGGAACTGGTGCATTTCAAGCACTAGGGTGTTGGTCAAACATATATAGAGTTGAAGGAACACCTTTTACTCAAAACACTGCCGTTGAAATGAAAGATATAAAAGTTTATGGTTGGTATAATGGAGCGTGGGAATTAGTTCAACATTTACCAGTTCCTAATGGCAATTTCTATGCTGAAAGTTTTGGTGGAGATATTAATAAATATTTTGCAGATAGTGTTAAACAAACATCAACTTCTAAAACTATAATACTTAGAGAAGCAAATAAGATTAATTCAGAAAATTGTATGTATCACCCATTTTCAAATATAAAGGCTTTTGATACTAAGTACCAATACATTTATACTTGTATAGATTTGAGAAAGGTTAAGTGGGATGAAAATGGCGTAGACGATAGAGACCAAACACACTATTGTAGTAACTGTGGTGGAGATTGGTGGTTAAAAGAAGGGTTAACGTTCCATGACAGTTGGCAACATAATAAGGGTGTATGTCAGCCTAAATTTATTGAAATTACAAACGAATGGCGAAGATTCTCGATGACAACAGTTCCACAAGGTTGGTCGCATGGTTTTCCTGTATAAGGTTACATATAATTCTATGGCTAGATTAATTTCTAGCCTTATTTATTTTTTAAAGGGTGGTGTATTAAGTGGAGCAAATGATAAATAACTTGGGTTTTCCTATAGCTTGTGTATGTGCTCTAGGTTATTACTTTGTACAGAAAGATAAGTCCTCTAGGGAAGATATAAATAAAATCATAGACAATTTAAGAGAAGATAATCAGATAGATAGAGAATTATATAGAGATACAATTGATAAATTTGATAGTAAGCTAGATAAGTTTGCTATCGCTTTAGAAAATAACAATAATGAGTTAGGGGCAATAAAAGAAGATATAAGAAATATAAAAGAAAAGGTGGGTGTTTAATTATGGAAAATAATAGATTAGATGAAACTAAAATAGGAAATGCTAAGGTAATAGTAGATATAGTACCAAAAGGATATTGTATTCCAAATGTTAAAATAACACCGACTACAATAACTATACATAATACAGGAAACAATAATGCTAGTGCTAAAAATAATCACAACTACATGAAAAATATAAATAAAAGCGGAGAACGTAAAGCCAGTTGGCACTTTACTGTAGATGATATAGAGATATATCAAGCACAAAGTACTAATTTTAAGTGCTATCACGCAGGAACTACATCTGGGAATAATACATCTATAGGAATAGAGATATGTCAATTTACAGATTCAAATAGACAATTAAAAGCCTATGAGAATGCTATGGAATTAGTTAAAATACTGTTAAAGTATCATAACTTCACTATAGATAAAGTAGTACAACATAATAAATGGTCCGGTAAAGATTGCCCCCAACTTTTAAGGGCAAATAAATTCGGTTATAATTGGGACTGGTTTATCAAGCAATGTAAAGGAAGTAATACTCAAGGAACATCAACTGTAACTTTTAAAAATGGAGATTATACAGGTAAAAAAGCTAGAGTAACAGCTAATGTTTTAAATGTTAGGTATGATAGAGGGACTCAATATGAAGTAATAGGAAAGCTTAATAAAGGTGATACAGTTAAACTTAACTATTGCCTAAATGATTGGGTATCTATTAAAGGTTACAAAGGAAATAAAGGACTTGGATATGTAAATACAGATTATTTAGAGTTAATATAAAAAGTTACACAAGTACATATTTAATACCAAGATAAGCTTTATTATTATTCCAAAATATGGTAAAATATTGTTGAAATAACATTACATAAGTAAGAATATATTATCTTTACTTTAATCTTATTCTAAATGTTTCTATATTTTGTAATTATTATGTATTTTGATTCAAAAGAAGCTATTGTCTTGTTGCGATAGCTTCTTTTACTTGCTACAATATAAGTATATCCAACTTAAATTTGCAACACTCGAGTTGTAGAGTATAAATTCAACAGTTAATCGGCTAAAGATTTCAATATCAACAAACAATCATATAAGTTCAGTAAAAGGGGAAGCTTTAAGGGATTAGCTTCTTTTTTTATGCTTAAACTTAGGTAAATAAAAAAGACTGCCTAAAAGCAATCCTCTTTATTTGGTAAAATATTGACAAATTCCATTATTAAAAAGTATAATTAAGTTATACAATAAGTTTATAACTATTGTCTAGATTTTTGAAATTCTACAAAATATCATTACATCCAAATTATTCTAACGTTTTAATGGCTTATACTTTTCTGTATAGGCTATTTTAATTTGACTTGCACACACAACATCTATCGTATTCAAATCTTTGATATTTACCGCAAGATTTACAATATTGAAAATTATTATTATAACTACTATCACTATAAAAATTATCTTGATGATTTCTTTCCTTGTAATAATCTTTATTATCCTTATCTTGATTAAATATATTAAACATCTATTCCACGCCCTTTAAAATCTAATTTAAAAGGTATTATAGGCATATCTTAATATATTTATACATTAAAATAAGCTAGAAATTAATCTAGCCTATATTTTCTCTATTATTATTTTTCCGTTTTCTTCATAAATTCTAACTTGCCTATCATCTTCTGATATTTTTAATATATCTCTTACAAAACTTGGTAATGATAATTTATAAATGAAAGAGTTAGGTCTATCTTTAACTTTCTGTATGCTTATATTTCTAATTGCTTCCATAGTCCCTCCTCTTGAAATTATTCTATTTCTACTTCAATGACTTTTACTTTATCTTCATATATATCAAAATCTTCTTCTGTATTAGCTTCAAATTTTATATTAATCCATTTATCGTTATCTATTTCATAACTATGACACATATTTTCAAAAGCATAATATCTATTATCTTCATAAAGAAAAGTGTCGCTTTTGCTTATAGTAAATAAACTTTCAACTATGTTTTCTATTTCTGCAAAATTCAACTCTTTATTTATTAAACTATTTCTTAATTCATTTATTATTTCTTTCATTGTATAATACCTCCTAATACTCTGATAATATTTTTCTATCTTCATCTATTTCATCCATAAATTCTTTTAATTCTAATTCATTTTCAAAATAATTAACTACTTGATGAGTTGTTATATAATTCATACTATATTGACCGTTTTTATAGTCTTTAAAGTACATTTTTGACATATAAGGCAATTCCTCTAACCATTTATCTACTCTGTTTTTTAATTCTTTATTCATGTTCAATACCTTCCTTTTCTCTTTTATTTAACTTTCTTAATTATATTATATCTTGTTAGTACCTAACTGTCAATACTTATATTATTGTTTTTATTTCTATATTGCATTTATATCATTTAAATGTTGCTCAAAGCTTAAGTGATTAGCATAAACTTCTTTTATAGCTTCTATTCTTCTGTTAAGTCTTTTAAGTTCTTTTCCTTCTTCTTTTTTGAATATAGCTTGTAATTCACTATTTGTTTCTACTCTTGCATCTTTAGTTGCTCCAAGTTTTTTATTTGCTTTTCTGTCAGCTATGTATATATATCCATCTATTAAAAAGCAATTACTTGAATGTCTGTTATCAACTAATATTTCTTTTCCGTTCATTATTAAAGTTTTTACTGTTCTTCCTTCTCCCATTTCAACTTTAACATCTGTTCCTCTACTTGTTCTATATTCTATCATTTTATTTTCTGCTTTTCTTATTAGAGAATGTGCTAATGATAATGCTAATCTGAAAGTAGCTTTATAGCTATCACCTTTTCTTATTATTTTTTTAGTTATTTCATGTGCTTTCTTCATAACATTTCTCATCTTTATATCCTCCTTATTTATTAATTATTATGCTTTAATTATATGTTGT
>ERZ1035037.174-NODE-174-length-24473-cov-47.229708_pt1 | contig 24473 bp, 14 predicted proteins | sample MGYA00520618_ERZ1035037 | MGnify/ENA primary metagenome ERZ1035037 (study PRJEB33766, sample SAMN09781741) | gut metagenome | biome: gut microbiome | host: Homo sapiens | place: Madagascar | study: EMG produced TPA metagenomics assembly of the PRJNA485056 data...
GTTATATACTCTTAAGGAATAGCTTTTTTAGTAATAAGAATAAAGAAGAAAGAGGTGAAATAATTGGCGGTATTTAAAATAGTAAATGATAAAAAAGAATTAGTTACAGTTCCTTTATCTATTGCTACAGGCATATTATCTGATTTAACAATAGACAAAAGTACAAATAAATTATACTTAAAGAATAATAAAAATAATACAGTTGGTGATGGTGTATCATTAAATGATATAGCACAGTCATTTCCCTACAAAGATATATCAGATGATGTAGGTAGTGGAGATATAGCTGTTGGTACAGAGTTTACTATAAATAGTTTTACTATTTCATCACAAACAGCTCAAAAAGGAGCAAATGTAGATATAACTTTAGATTGGTATTATAATAAAGAAATAGATAGTCAAAGTATTAATGGGCTTGAAATAGATAAAACATTAAGACAGAAGAAATATACAAACATCAATAAAGATACAACATATACATTAAGTGCTACTTATGCTGGTACAGTAACAAAAACAAAATCAGTTAGTATTAAATTCTATAACGGTATTTATTATGGAAAATCAACAAGCACTACTTATGATTCTACATTAATTAATTCATTACAACAAACATTAAGTGATAATAGAAATAGAGACATAACAGTTACTGCTAATGAAAATGAATATATATATTACTGTATTCCTTCAAGACTAGGTACTCCTACATTTATAGTTAATGGATTTAGTGGTGGTTTTGCTAGAGTTAATACATTAGTATATACAAATAGTACTGGTTATGGTGAAAATTATGATATATATAGATCAGATTATGATAATTTAGGAGAAACAACAGTTACAATTAAATAAAATATGCAAAGTGAGGTGAGAATATGGCTATAGAAATTATAAGCAAATTAAAACAAAAGAATAATGGTAAATTTAAGATAGTTGATTTAGATGATATAGACTATGACGGTAATGGTACTTCCGCTAAAACATTTATCGATAAACAAATAGAAAGTATTAAATCTAGTACTTCAGGTGAAGTTGCTACTAAGACAGCTATAGAAGATGGTAAACTATATCTACTTAAGGAAGATGATACAAAAATAGATTCTGGTACTGTTTTACCTACAGGTAGAGATGGTCAAGATGGACGTAATGGTGTTGATGGAGAAGATGGTAAAGAAGTAGAATTAAATACATCTGATTCATATATACAATGGAGATACGCTGGTACTGAATCATGGAACAATCTAGTTGCTTTATCTAGCTTAAAAGGTGACAAAGGAGACAAGGGAGAGAAAGGTGAAACAGGTGCTCCCGGTATTCAAGGATTACAAGGTATTCAAGGTCCTAAAGGAGAACAAGGTATAGCTGGTCCAAAAGGTGATCCAGGGAAAGATGGAGCTGACGGTACAAGTGTTAAAATATTAGGTAGCTATGATTCAGTGGGCGCCTTAAATACAGCACATCCTTCAGGGAATACTACTGGCGATGGTTATATAGTTAATGGTAACTTATATATATGGAATGGTTCTGCATTTAAAGATTGCGGTCCAATAAAAGGAGATAAAGGCGATAAAGGAGACGCTGGTACAAATGGTACTGATGGTAAAACTCCTTATCTACATATTAAATATTCTAATGATGGTAAGACATTTACTGCCAATAATGGTGAAGATGTTGGTGCTTACATTGGTATATATGTAGACTATAATAAAGCAGATAGTAATACATTTAGTGCCTACAAATGGAATAAGATACAGGGACCACAAGGCTTAAAAGGCTTACAAGGCGAAAAAGGTGAGCAAGGAATACCTGGTACAAATGGGACAAATGGTAAAGACGGTAAAACTTATTACACATGGATAAAATATGCAGATGATGTTAACGGTAAAAACTTAAGTGATAGTCCTACTGGGAAATCTTATATAGGATTTGCATATAACAAAACAACAGCCACTGAATCTACTGTAGCTACTGATTATACATGGAGTAAATTACAGGGCGAAAAAGGAGATACAGGAGTAGCTGGTGCTAAAGGTACAGATGGTAAAACATATTATACTTGGATTAAATATTCAGATAATGCCAACGGTAATCCATGTTATGATACACCTAAAGCTACCACATTGTATATAGGTATAGCGGTTAATCAAACTACAGCTAATGAATCATCTGATTATACTAAATATACATGGAGCAAGTTTAGAGGCGATCAAGGTGTACCTGGCGTTAATGGAGCAAACGGCAAAACATCGTATTTTCATATAAAATACAGTAATGTAGAAAATCCTACTTCTGCATCACAAATGAGTGAAAATCCTAGTACTTATATAGGAACATATGTAGACTTTGTTGCTGATGATAGTGTAGACCCTAAAAAATATGCATGGCATAGATTTGAAGGCTTACAGGGTCCAAAAGGAGAACAAGGTATTCCTGGAGTTGGTACAGATGGCAAAACAAGCTATTTACATATAAAATATAGCAATGACGGTGGCAAGACATTTACATCAAACAATGGTGAAACAATTGGTTCTTATATTGGTACTTGTACAGACTTCAATGTTAATGACCCGACTACAGTAGGTAAATATACATGGGCTAAAATAAAAGGAGATAATGGTACTAACGGTACTAATGGTAAAACATCGTACTTCCATATCAAATATTCATCAGTTGCTAATCCTACATCATCATCACAAATAAGTGAAACTCCTAATACCTATATCGGTACTTATGTAGATTTTACTGAAGCAGATAGTACAGATCCTAAGAAATATACTTGGTATAGATTCCAGGGATTACAAGGAGCAAAAGGTGAACAGGGTATACCCGGTGTAGGAACTGACGGTAAAACATCATATTTGCATATTAAATATAGTAATGATGGAGGTAAAACATTTACAAGCAATAGTGGTGAAGATACGGGTAAGTATATTGGTACTTGTACTGATTTTAATGTAAATGATCCAACTACTGTATCTAGTTATAAATGGTCATTAATAAAAGGTGATACAGGAGCTACAGGCAATGGTATTAAAAATACTACTATATTATATTATGCTCACACATCTAAAACAAGTGCACCTTCTACTTCTACTAGTGGATGGACAACTACAATACCTACTTATTCAAGTGGTAAATACTTATGGACATGTACTAAAACAGAATACACTAATGGTTCAACAACATATAGCACTCCTAATTATTTAAGTAGTTGGGAAGCAGCTTCAATAGCAAATCAAACATTAAAACAATTCGAATGGATAGTTAAATCAGGTTCAACTCAATCAAGTATAGTATTAACAGATGCAGTTATAAAAGCTATTGCCAATTCCAGTATTAAATTACAAGCTAAGAATATATCATTAGAAGGATTAGTTACAGCTAATAGTAAATTCAAAATATTATCTGATGGTTCAATAGAAGCAACTAATGCTAATATAACAGGTAAAGTAAATGCTACTTCAGGTACAATATCATCTGATTTAGAAGTAGATGGATTAAATGTGTCTGGTAATTTGACTGCTGATACATTAACAGTAAGAAAAATAAATTGTCCAGATTTAGTTGTCGGACTAACTGCTGATGTTAATATCACTGTTAATCCAACAGCTACTAATGCTACAAATATATTTTCTAATAATGCAGTATTTACATCATTACAGAATTGTATTGAAAGTATTCCAAAGAACTTTAATGGATATACAGTAAATATAACTGTAGCATCAAAAATTACAGAGAATATTACAATTAGAGGTTTTAATGGCGGAACTTTATACATTAAATTCAACGCTAATTGTTTGGGTTATATTGTAGGACTTAACTGTTCAGCACAAGTATTATTACAAGGAGCTGGTAGCTCTACTCAAACATTAGTAAGTAATTACAAGACAACCGGCAATGTTAATATGAGGGTATCTGGGAACGCTAGCGCTAATCTAGTTCAAACCGTACCTCCGGGAGCTGTATTATTACTTACTAATATAGACAGCAATGGTTGGGGATACACAACATATAACGGTAAGTCTGGTTGGATGAGTACAAATACTTCATATATGGTGAAGGAAGAAAAATATCAAACAACAGGTTCGTATACAGCTATACAGCCAAGTAGCTTATTTACACAAGATAATAAAAATTATGCTGCAGTATTTCGTAATTGTTCGTATGTAGCTCTATTCAATTTAGAAGTATATGGCAAAACTGGCAATGCATTAAATTATACAATAGGTGGAATAAGAGGATCTTATGTGGATTTGGAAGGTGTAAAAATAAGCGGTAGTGAAAATGGAATTGTTGCAGAACGTGGAGGACGTGTCTTTGAATCTAATGTTACAGGCAAAGTTAATAAGATTGCGCAAAATGCTAATTGTAGTGGTACTATTTATTTGCAAGATGGTTTAACTGTAAATGGTACAATGAGTAAAGATAATTCTTCACAAATTGTATATAGTAGTTCTGGAATAACTCAAGATACATCAAGTAGTGTTGGAACTAATACTAATACAACTACTTCTACATCTACTATAACTATAGTTAGTAATGGTGCAGATACATATAGAAGTACAATGTATAATAATTATAAGAAAGACAACACAGCACGTCAAGGTAATTATGGTTATGGAAATTGCAATGGTATATGGCTATTTGGATCTAAATTTGCGCAACAGCTTAAAGGCAAAAATGTTACAAAACTTACTGTAAAAGTTAATCGTATTCAAGGTGGTATATATGGTAATGTAACGGCTACACTTAAAATGCATGCACATGAAACAAAACCATCTGCCATGCCTACTTATACGAGCGGATGGAGCACATCTATAACTACTCCAATTAATACAAGTAAAACAATAGAGATAACAGATGCTACAGTATTAAATGCTATTAAGAATGGTACATGTAAAGGATTTGGTGTACAAGGTGCTTATGATAGTTCTCATTACGCAGTATTCGATGGTAATTGTACTGTAACAGCAACTATATCAGGATAGAAGAAGGGAGGAATAATTAAATGAATTATGTAAGAAAAAAGTTTGCAGACGCGGCTAATAGAGTTATATCTTGGTTCTCTACCGATGATAACGTATTATGTCAAAATGGTAAATACTTAAATGAAAACCTAGATAAGAAAATAGATGCCGTGGAGCTTAATAAAACTACATTAACATTTAAAGCAAATAACAAAACTGTAAAATCAATCATATTGCCTACCACTTCTTCTGGAGGAGATGTATCTACATCATTCCCTTATATAGAAGATTCTTCTGAAGAGAAAGAATTAATAATACATAATGAGTTTACTATAATGAATGCATTAACTCATGCTACAACTAGTAATCTTGCAGACGCTGTAGATACAAAAGCAGCATATAATGCAGTTATTACTCCTGATGCTGGTTATACAATAGAAAGTATAGTTATCACTATGGATGGTGTAGATATAACAAGTAGCGTATTAAGAGGATATGTAATAAATATACCTTCAGTAACAGGAAACGTATTAATAACTGTTACTGCAAAAATAACAACATAAAGAGGAGGAATGATAATATATGATTTATTTAAAGAAAAAATTTAAAGATGCAAGTAATAAATTTATATCATGGTTCTCTACTGATGATAATGTATTGTGTCAGAACGGTCAGTATCTAAATGAAAATTTAGACGCTATTAATAATAAAATAAATAATTCTAGCAAAATTATAATCAGTTATGATAAAGCTACTGAAAATTTAACTATATCCTCTACTACTAATGCTGATGATAACAATAAATAATAAGGAGTTGATAAAATGGCAAACATTATTAAATTAACTGGTGAAGATTCAATCGATGAAATAGTTAGTATAAATGGACAACCTTTAAAAGATAAAACAGCTAGAAATGATATTGAAAATATTACAAATCAAATTAATAATATAAATACGCAATTTAAAGATATCGAAGGTAATCAGATAATATTAGAGGAAGATGACACCTCTTTTGATGGTGTAGATGATACTATACATGACAATTTAACTACTACAGACAAGCGTATTATTGGTGCTATAAATGAAGTTAATACCCACTATAAAGGCATTGTGAAGAATTTTGTTACCCCCGAAATGTTTGGAGCAAAGGGTGATGGAGTAACAGATGATACTACAGCATTTAAATTAGCTTGTAGTAATTCCTCATGTATTTTATTAACAGGTAAATACAAAATTACATCTCAATGTGAATTAAATAATATTAATTTAATTTCATTTTCTAAAGGAACTATAGTTTGCTCTACAAATGATGTGTTTGCTATAAATTTAAAAGAGAAATGTACAGTAGATTCTGTTATATTTAAAGGAGTAAATTGTGTTTTAATAAGTGGAAAACGTAATAAAATATACAATAATGTATTCGGTGAACATAATTCAGATAGAACAGGGATACATATTAAATTTAATGGAGCCGAATGGTATGGTGAAAATTTTATTGATAAAAATTTATTTATAGGTGGTGGAGAAGCCAATATAGATATTAGAAACAGTGCTTCACCTGCCACTGATAACTACATAACAAATAATGTATTTGCTTATTCTACAAATTCCATAATAGGTTCTGTATCGGGAACTATTATAGCACATAATCATGACTATAGTTATGAAGGAATGTATTTAGATGGTGATAATTTAAAAATAGATGAAAATTATTTTGATAATGGCGAACACACCTCTATAAGTATAAATGCTAAGCAATCTCTAAGTATATCTAACAATGTTTTTTATTCTACAACTGATAAAGACGTAGATTTAATTGATTTTAGAAGAGGAATAAATTGCATATGTATAGGAAATACTGTTGGAGGATATACAGGTAATGTAACATTATTCAACTTAAACAATTTTTATTTCAAATCTAGTTTTAATAATAATCAATGTAAAATAATAGCTAAAAATATATCATCAGAAACGCTGAGAGCATCGCATGGATTAGATGCCGAAATAACATTCTTTTTTAATGATGAACAATATACTATTCCTCAAAAAATGAAGGATAAAAAAGTTCTCATTGCTATAAGTTCAACAGGTACATTTAATACTGGAAAGATTGGCAAGCTAAATTTAACTGGTGCTATAAATGATGCTATACTAAGTATGAGTTGTACGGAAGGTGCTGGGTTAGCAAGATACTACAGTGCAACAGGAGAAATCCATATATTATGTCCTTCAAGTGCTTCCAATATTTTAATAACTGGCACTATTTATTATTAAATTACAAAATCTAAATCTATTGTGTAATAAAAAATCATAAAGGGGGTAAAGAAATGACAAAGAAAATAAAAACAAGAAAGGGAAAAGATGGTTTTGATTATCCGTATACAAGTCCTAATTTAGTTATAGATGAAAATGGAAAATCTGCTACCACTAAATTTGAAGAATTAGATTCACAATTTAAAAATATTGCGTATATAATTTTAAATAAAAATACATAATATAGATGTACACAAAACTAGCTGTGTAACTCTAATTACTATTTGTATAATGATGTGTGAATAGGAGGATTAATTCCCTCCTATTTTTATTTGCAATATAAAGCTTAAAAATAATAATAGTAAAGATAAAATTATCTTCTCTTATTTTTTGTATCAATAAATTTAGTAATAATATAGTGATCAATTTAATTAATACAAAGAAAGGAGAATGTATGATTATATATGAATGATAATATAAATAAAAAGAAGATAAAAACACGTCGTGGTGAAGATGGTTATTCTTATCCATACACATCACCCGATTTAGTAATAGATAAAGATGGAAAAAGTAGTACTATTAAATTTAATGAACTAGATAGTAAAATAATAATATTAGAAAAAGATAATACTTCATTAAAAGGAATAAAAGATACTACTTATGACAATTTAACTACAAATGATAAAACTATTATAGGTAGTATAAATGAAGTTACGTCGCAAATTAAAGATATTGCGAACTATTCACTTACAAAAGGAACAGATGGAAAAGTATATATAAAAAAACAAGATGGTACACTTATAGGTGAAGGAATTGAAGTTGGAAGTAATGCTGACTTATCTAAAATGAGCATGAGTGTAAGTGGGCAAACACTAAAATTGTTAAATGATGGTAAACAAGTTGCAAGTGTAGATTTACCCGTAGGAACTGGCGAAATTCCAGATAATACTGTTTTGTATGAAGAAGATAGCGAATCAATGGGTGATGTAATTACTGCTGAAAATATAACTATTAAAGATACTAACAATAATTTTACATCAACTCATGTTGAAGGGGCTTTAAATGAACTTTTTCAATCTGCCAGTAATGGGAAAACATTAATCGCAAATGCTATTACTGGCAAAGGTGTTACAACTAATGCGAGTGATAGCTTTCAAACTATGGCTACTAATATAAAAAATATTAGTAGCGGAAGTGAAGGCGGAGGAATTATTCCTACTGGAACTAAAGAAATAACTCAAAATGGCACATATGATGTAACTAATTTTGCAACTGTATTGGTAAATGTAGCGTCTAGTGGAGGAGCTACTGGAGACGGAGGCAATATTGAAAGTGGAACAATTACACCTACTAAACAAAGTACTGATATTGATATTCATGTAACTAAAAAATGCTCTAATATAATATTTTTTCAACATGATATGAAGGGTGGAGCAGGTTATAGAACATTAGCAGGATTGATTAGATGTGGTGGAGTTGGTATTAATTTAGCATCTAATTCAACAGGTGCAACTTTAAATATGATATCTACTTCAGGAGTTCCTCTAGACTGTGTTGTAGTTACATTTACTGATAATAATATTCATATATATTCAGGTGCGAATACTGGTGGTGGTGGTTATTTAGTCGATAAACAATACGATTGGTATGCGTGGTAGAAAGGAGTGGTATAAATGAGTTTTAAGACTAAAGATGGTAAAGTACTTAATTTGAATAAATTTGTCGCAACTTCAGAACAAATACAAAGTGAAATCAAAAGATTAATTGATAATGGAACTATACATGTTGAATCATCAGGTGGAGGAGATAATGAGATAACAGAAATAAAAAAAGCCTATCCTCAATGTAAAAATTATAAAGGTGCATTTGCATACCCTTCGACTGGTACATATTGGAAAGATACTGCGCAAAAGGGAGATTTTTACATTCAAGGATTTGACAAAACAATATCTTATCATAGACACGTTTTTAATCCTGGTGATATCATGTATTTTAACGGTGAAAAATTAGAACAACTAAAATTAATCAAACAAAATAAAGTATTAAATTCCATTCAACACTATGATATCTGTATTGTAGGTGGTGGAGCAGGTGGTATTGGTTGCGCTTATGCATTAAAGGATAGTGGATTAAAAGTATGTATAATTGAAAAACAATCTCAATTAGGTGGTACTCACGTAAGTGCAGGTATGAGCAGTCTAATGGCTAGTCCTGTAAATGGGAGTTGGTTCAATACTATATTGCAAGACGGATATAAAAATAAATATATGGTTTTTGGTAGAAATAGTGGAGAATTGCAACATACTGGCGGTGGTGGGCTGAGTGAATATGAACAATTAAGAATTAATTCACTTTATAATGCATCAGCAGCAGGAACTACTCAAGGTAATTTAATTCGTATATCACCTTATAGAATGGGACAAAAATATTATAATGATTTAATTAATAGTATAGATATAAAGTTAAATACAGAATTTATGGAATCTGCTTGCAATGCAAATAACGAAGTCATTTCAATAAAAGTAAAAGATAATACTAATGGACGTGAATATTGTATATATTCCAAATATTTCGTTGATTGTAGTGCTGATGGTGTTTTATGTCGATATGGTAAACAGGAAGGAACTGATTATTTTATAGGAAATGATACAAAATCAAAATGGAATGAAAGCGCTATAAGTGATAGTATTGTTACAAGTAAATATAACATAAATCCATTTGAATTAATATATCTTGTTCCTGGTAAATCTTATAAACAAGGTGATTATGGGGACGAATTTACAGAGGACTATAGTAAATACAAAAAATTTTCTGATATTACAAGTGGCGGAATAAATGGTGTATTTTATGACCCAGACGACAGTCACCTAAGAATAATTACACCAGGTAAATGGCTCAAAACTTCTTCAAAACTATTAATTGATTATGGTCAAGACATGGCATATGGTGAAGCATATGAAAGGGCAAAATATCATTTTTCAAAATCTGCGTATAATTGTAATGGTAGTGCACATGGTGGTTTTGGTGGTTGTTTTCCAATGTTGGCTATAAGAGAAAGTTATCGTATAAAATGTGATAGAATGATGACACAAACAGATGTAGAAACTAGAGCTACAGCTAGTAATTACGCTACAAATCATACAATAGCATTATCATCATGGTATTGTGATATACATAATGCAAATGGTATAGGAGAAGTTAATTCTTCATGGTTAATTGGTATTCCCTATGAAAGTTTAATTCCATCTGCTTTTAAAAATGTACTTATTGGGTCAAGATGTTTTGGGGCAAGTCATTTAGCACTAAGTGCTTGTAGATTAACAAAAACAATGATGAGTTTAGGTTATGTGTGTGGAAAAGCTATGCAATTAGCCAACGATGGTGCGATAAATGATGTTAGAAATATAGATATAACAACTTTACAGGCAAATGTAGGAATTGTTGATTTAATAACAGAAATAGACACATATTTTCCACAAAGTTAGTTCGCAATATAAAAATATTGCGACATAAATTTATAAGATAAAACTATAAAAGTGATTATTAATTTAATCACTCTTTATATATAAAAATAATAAAGGAGATGATTAAGTGAGCGATAAAATGCGAGTAAGAGAAGGAGACGATGGGTATTCTTATCCTTATACTTCCCCAGATATAGTTATAGATGAAAATGAAAAAAGCGTTAGTACTAAATTTAATGAAGTTAATGCACAATTTAAAGACATGGCGACTAATAAAGCAGATAAAAATTTAATAAATCTAATATATAGTAATAGGAAAGAAACTGTAGAGGGAAAATTTGTAACTAAAGATGGAAATATAATAACTTCTAGTGCTACACCTTGTAGATATATTACAGTTCCTATTAAAGCTAATATGCCGATTTATGTCCATGCTGATGGGACATATAACGGCAAATATTTAAGGGTAAAAAAAGACACAATCGGTTGTATACAAGTCTTAGGAGAGGATTATGCAGTAATACAAACTATAAATGACACTTACGATGATACTAGAAACGCTCATATAGATGATTGTGGTAGTAATGCTAAATATCTTAGAATTAATACAGCTTTTTCTGGTAGTGAATATATCGGCAATTTATACGTGGGATATTTACCTTATAAAGAAGAATATTTAAATGACATTAATTTAGGATTAAATGATATTTATGATGAATTTTTAGATTTTAAAAAAGTAATGGAAACTCAAATAGGTAACCAAAATAGATTGTATGGAAAAAAAATAGTCGCTATTGGCGATAGTATGGTTGCGGGTAATGGCGTTGCTACTGAAGATTTGTGGTTAACTAAAATGGCTAAAAGAAATAATATGACTTATGTGAATTATGGTATAAATGGTTCATTTTTATCAAGAAAAGAAGGGTTGGTAGATAAATGTGCTGGAGTGTGTGATAGAACTGCTTCGATGGACGCTGACGCTGATTATATAATTGTTTATGCAGGCACAAATGACGCTGCAAATTCTATAGCAATGGGAGATGAAAGTTCTACTAGCAAAGAAGAATTTATGGGAGCATTAGTTCAAACTTGTAAACAGTTATTAACGAAATATCCAACTGGAAAAATAATGTTTATAACTCCATATAGAAAATATTCTACATTTTTACCTTATATAGAGGCAATTGAAAATATATGTGGGAAATATGGTATACCGGTATTTAATAATTATAAAAATGGCGGAATTTGTTGGCAAATATCCGCACAAACCAATTTACTTACTCAAGGAGACAATACTCATCTTAATGCTACTGGTCATGAATTTGTAAGTTATAAATTTGAAGAAGCACTAAGACGCTTATAAGTTCGCAATTTAAAAATATTGCGACATAAATTTATAAAAAAATTAATAAAGGAGATGATTTAATGATTGATATAGATAAAGATCATTTAATCGTCGTAAATTTAAAAAATATTGCGTATATAAATTAAATAATAGCACATACTATTATTAACCTCATAGATTTATTAATATTATTGTTATTCATGTGTTACTTTTATAATATGATGTTTTATTATTTTTATACGTATGTATTAAAGAGAAGATAATTAAGTCTTCTCTTTTTCTTTTGTTTCGATAAATGTAGTAATAATATAATAGTAAATATTAAAAGAATGAGGTGATAATAATATTATGAAAAATAACCTTAGTCCTAACGATTTAGTAGTGCATCCTCATTACAATGAAAGTAAACATCAATATGACATAAAAATAGGTGATGTTGCTGATGGACTTACCAAAGCTGGATATAAAATAGATGGCAGCACTAGTTCAGATAAAGATAAGAATTGGTGGGAAGATAAAGATTTAGCAGATAAAATAGCCTACAGATTAGAGATACATAGAGATAATGGAGATTTTAAAACATCTCCTATTACACTATCTGTTAAACTATTTTGCAATAATAATGATATAACGGATAGCGTGCCTGCAGATAATTTTTTATGGACAAGAACATCTGGTAATACAGAAGTTAGTAGACGTGAAGATAAATACTGGAATGAATCCCATAGTGCAGGCTCAAAATCTATTATAATATCAAGAGAAGATGTTAATTTACATGCACAATTCTCTGTATCATTTGTTAAATATGAAGATGATACAGAATGGCTTAAGAAATTATATGATTCATATATTCAAGCAATCACAAAAAATAATAACAATAATAATTAATATAAGGTGGTGATATAATTGGCAAGAAAATATGAAGCTATGGCTACTGCTAGTACTATAATTACAGATGAAACTGATGCGTCGTATCTTACCGGGAATTTGACAATTATTAATAGTAGTAGAAATCAGATCTATTATACTGGTCAATCTAATCCTTACTCTCCTGACTGGACTAGAACTAATTTAGTTATTAGACCTTATTTATTAGCCACTAATATATATAAAACAGGAGATGCTGGTAGATATAATCCTGATTTATTTAGTCCTACAGAGTACAGAACATTTGATGATTTAAGCGCCCACAGCTTTAATACTCCTATGATATCTGATATACACTGGTTTATACAAGATACAGCAGGAGTTGATACAGAAATAACTAGAAGTACAGAAGGTTATAGTTTCTCATGGACTTATAATATAGATAAAAACAATACTATTACATGTAATGATAAAAGACAATTAGTTATTAATCAAAACATACTTAAAATTAATAGTACATGTGAAATTATATGTAAATTTAGTTTCTATGATCCTTATGCTAGAATGACAATACCTCAACAGTTCTCTATATCATTAAGTAATATAGCGACAGGTGAAGGTACAAATAAAGCAGTTATTGAATCATTAAATGGTACTTCTATATATAATGGCACTCCTGAATATTTAGAATTAGAAGCTCATTATTATAGATCAGGAATAGAAGTAGACCTACAAAGTGAAATAGAAGATGCTACATCTTCTACTATGATTCAATGGTACATAAGAGATCCATTAAACGGTGGTTGGAAATTGTTAGATGCAACAACACAAGAATTAATTAATGATACTACAGATAATGATGGAAACAATTATGATATATGTAAAAAGAGTTATGATGCTGATACTGAAAAAGAGATATATGTTATAACTAATAATGCTAAAGGTGGAACTATGCTTAGAATATATCCTGATTTAATTAGCGGTTCTGATTCTATTAAATTAGTTATTACAGATGGCAATCAAAATAATGCTAAGTTTAATGATATTATGGTTGTATATGATAATACAGATGAAACAAAAGCATATATACATTTATCTAATGGAAATAAATTAAGACGTTCTGCTACTAATACAGGTACTACTGCTAAAGTAGTTATAACATATCAAGGTGAATTATTAACAGATGAATCTGTATTATATAATACTGAATTTGATTATTATTGGTACATATATAGTTTTGATAAAGATGAAACGAGAAATGTATGGCCTGACGCAGATAGTAGTAAACCATTAAAATATCAAGTTGTATCTGTTGATGATGAATTTACTCCTGTTAAATCAAATAGAAGTATATACTTAACATATAACGATATAACTAGAGAAGAACAATTAACAGTAGATGTAGTAGAAAAAAGTGTACAGACTGCTCAACAAGCTAAAGAACAATTATTAAATAACTTGTTGGTTTCAGAAGATGAAATGAATGAAGCAGCTGCATTAAATGAAGAATTAGGAATAGATGATCCAGAGGCTCAAATATTTACAGCAAATGAATTAAAAGCAAATAGAGAAGTACAATAGGTGGTGATAATTAATGATTTCTTATAAAGCATTAACTTCTGCCAGTACTATATTAGAATCACTTGATGATTTAAAACTATATGAATCTGAAATATTTTCTTCTAATGGTTCTATACTGTATCCTTATGATTTAGATACTACATTAACAGGTGTTATATATGAAGATTTAAAAGATGTAACAAATAAGTTTGATGATATAAGATGGACTATTTATAATAGCGATAGTGGTAAATATGAAGCAGATGAAGAATGGAATAATGCCCACAAAGGCAAGAATCCTATTACTATTTCTAAAGATGAAATAAACGGAAAAGCTGTTATACAATTCGAAGCATATAAAAACTTATCAGGTATTCCAGGTGATGATACATTAGTAGCTTGTTCTAGAATTTCAATAATAGATACTAATGATTTATTATCATCTGGTTTAAAACCTAATAGTCCTTATATTGGACAAGTGTGGATAGACAGTTCTACTGATCCTGCTACTATGTGGATGTGGAATGGTACTAAATGGATACAAATAGGTACAGTTACTGCTGTAGTTAAGAACTTATTAAGAAATTCAGCATTTTATACTTATAATTATAAGCACTTCGATATAGTAGGAGATACTAGATATTCATTTACTCCTACTGTTAGTTTCTTTGATGGTAAGAAATGGCTTAATTTATCATCTGATACTACAGAAAGAGAGCATAGAGGTATAAGTCAAACTACAGAAGATACTGAAAAAATATATATTAATGATACATACAGTTTTCAATTCTTAGTTAAAAACAACTCTAAAGATTCAGATAAAGTTAAATTAAATATATATTCCATTAATTCTAAAAAACAAGAAACACTTATATACGAAGAAGTTATTCAAATAAATAATGATAAGATTAAGTCTTATTTTACTACTTTTAAAACATTAGATGATACTACTAATATAAAAGTAGAAATAATAGGATTAGATGATTATAGATTTAATTTCTATATTACAGAGCTTGCTATATTTAATACAGGCAATGTATATCCATGGGAACCTTCACCTTATGATTCAGAGATAGAATATGACCCTGAAGCATTATTTAATGCATTAACTTATAATGGTAAAATACAGGGTATCTATTCAATGATTGATCCTAAGACAGGACAATTACAATATTTCTTTAATGCTGAATATATACAATCTGGTACATTAAAAGGTGAATATATAGACGCTAAGAATTTAGTAGTTAGACGTGACGATGGTGTTAAAACATTAGAAATAGATAAACACGGTAATGTCAATCTTGTTGTTAATAGTTTAAGAATATCTGCTACTAATCAAACCATAGAAGATTTTATATATGATAAATTAGACGAATTAACTCCTGAAGAATTAAAATATTTATTATATGAAATAACAAAAGACCATGAACAAGTTAATTATGAATATGAACAATATTATAATGATACTAATCTATTTAATCAGATATATAAAGGTGAATGGTCTGAATATCTTGATAAAGATATGTTAAATAGAGCTGATAAAGAATTAGGAGATAATAATGGTAGTGACAATATTGATACACAAACTGAATCGATAGCTCTTAACAGAATTAAATTTAATGCCAATAAAACAATAACTATTAAACCTGTAGTAGACTCTACTGATGATAATAATATAATGGCGTTAGATGATACAGAGGATGTTCCTCCAAATGATACAGAAAATAATAATAAATCTGATAGCGGCGTTATACCTATAGCTAATCGTAGTTTCTTTTTAGGCGAAGCAAGATTAGGCTTATACAGATTAGGATTAGGTAATGATTCTGAGGAAGACGGTAGAACATTAAGAAAACTATTATATTATTGTCATTTAGCATATGAAGAATCATATACCGATGTAACAGGTACAATTAATAAGTTATTAGAAAACTCTAATAAGACTAAATCACCTGAATCTAAAATAATAACTTATGATTTAGATACAGAAGTATATGCAGATGGTAACAATAAAGAATTGAAACAAGAACTAGCAGACAATTATACAGATTATAGTACTAAGAATGGTTTATTATACAAATTATTTATATTGTGTAACGATTACATAACTAATCATAAGATAACAGTTAAAATAGACGATTGGTCTAATTTATACGTAGAATCGAATAAAATATTAGAAGAAGTAGGACAGTTAAAGAAGTACTATTTAGATGATACATTGAAGGGCGTTTTTATTAAAATAGCCAATAGAGAAATAACAGCAGGAAGTATTATTGATAAAGTGTCTGAAGGATTGGGCGACATTAATGATCCAGACAATAAAAATATGACACAAAAGTTTAGAGAAACGATAGCACAACAAACTGCAGGTTATTTTAATTGGTCTGCTGAAGATTATAGTAATACTATGAAATCATCATTTAAACTATCAACAGATGGTGTTATGTTAGACTCTAATGGTTCATTAATATCTATGAATGGAAAAAATATCAACATATCTTCTGATAATATAAATCTAGAAGGTTATGTTACATTTAACAAATTAGCAAACAAAAATCCAGAAGATACTACTTATATTGATGGTGGTTATATTAAAACTAATTCATTAGATGCAAGCAGCATTAAAGCAGATACATTATCTGCTAATCAAATAACTACTGGTACATTACAGAGTAAGAATAATAAATCAGTATTAGATTTAGATAATGGTACGTTTACATTAGGTGATTCATTAGTATATAAAGATGGCAAATTATCATTTACTAATGTTACCATAACTGATTCAACTATAGATGCAACATCAGGATTGCCTGAATGGATACAGAAATGGAACTCTACTAAAACAGAAATAAGTGGAGAACAAATAGTATCACCTAGAGCATTCTTTGGTAATTATGATCCTAATAGTGCTACTGGATTAACAGGTATTATGTTAGGTATTGATTTAGCTTCACGTAATACTCCAGGACAGGAAGGATTAATAGATGCTGGTATTGTAGGCTATTATTGTAATGAACCATCATTTAGATTTAATGTAGACGGAACTGCTCAATTCGGAAGAGATACCGACAAGAAAAAAGTGTATATTGATTCAGAAGGTGCTTTACATTTTGGTAGAATAGATGGAGACGAAATAGATGCTCGCAATTTAAGAGTATTAAGAGATGGTACTACAACTACTACATTCTTAATAAGTGATAAAGGCGAAGTATTAATAAAACCTAAAACATTCTATCTATATAATGGTACAGACACAGCTATTAAACTTGAAAATAGTACTGTAACTATTAATGCAGACTATATAACAACTGGTAAAATGTCTGCAGGATGTTTAGATGTAACAGATGGTAGTTTTATAGTAAAAGATACAAATGGCAATACTACATTCTCTATAGATACGAATAGTAATGTTACTATTAATCCTAGTACATTTAATTTGTATTCAACAAATGGTTCAACAAAGACTGCTATAATTTCATCATCAAATGGTAAAACAACTATAAATGCAGATGGTATAACAGCTGGTTTATTAGATGGTAAAAGAATTAAAGCAGATACTATTGAGACTACTGCATTAACTATAGGTGATGTTACAAAAGGTACAAACAATTTAACTAAAAAAGCTGATTGGTTTAAATGTACTTCAACATCAGAATTAAATAATCCTACAGCGATTTCTAACTGTACATTAGGAAAGGCTCAATATACTAAATACTATACTTATACTGTAGATTACACAGGTGATATTAAAAATAATACAGAAAAGGTATATATACAGGCCGACCTTAAACAATTCTATAATGTTACAGCATCTAAGATTTATTTTAAAAATAAGAATAGTAAAACATATTATTATAAGATTAAGTATTCAATAGATAATGAACATTGGCATGATTGGAATACTACAGATGATTCATGGATGCAAACTAAAGTAGATAATTATGATTATACTATTAATTTAAATCAAACAGGAGTTACTGCTCGTTATTTTAGACTATATCTTAACGGTAATGAAACTAATGGAACATCTGAATTATCCGCATGGGAATTATATATGGGTGGTGCTACTACATGTATAGATGCTAGTGGAATAATAACTGGTAAATTAAATGCAGATAGAATAGGCACACATTCTATTATAATGGACCATATAAATATAACAGATAACAACTTCCAATTTACCAACAATAATAAAGTGGTGTTTGCTATTGACGGTACAGATGAAAATAATTGTTCTGTTACTATTAACCCTGATACATTTACATTAGGCACTACTAATGGTAATGCAATAGTATTAGAGAACAACAAGATATCAATTAATGCAGATTATATTAATGCCGGTAAGATAAGTGCAGATAGAATAGGTGCAGGTACTATTGATGCTAATGAAATAACAGTAAAGAATTTATCTGGTAGTAATATAGATGCTAAAGGATTAACAGTATATAGAGAAGAGAATAATAAAAAGATTAATACATTCCAAATAACTAATCAAGGACAAGTAGTAGTAGATGCTAATAGTTTCTTAATTAGATCTGGTAGTTCTGTAGGTAAAACAGTGGAAGGATTAATAGATGAATATAATCAAGGCATATCAGAATATATAAAAATGGAAGGAAACACAATTACATTAGGTAGAACATCAGATGAGAATACCTACAAGACAGTAATAGATTCAGATAAATTAGCTTTTATGTATCAGAACAATACAGTAGCTTATATATCTTCTCAGAAAATGCATATCAATAATGCTGAAATAAAAGAAAAGCTTACTATAGGTAGAACTGGAGAAGACTATTACATGGGAGGATTCTACGATTTCACATATAGATCTAATGGACACTTAACATTGAAATGGAGGGGTGAATAATGGCATATGTAATAGCTGGTACGTTTTCACTTAATAATAGGAATATGCAACCACAATTAGTATATTCCTATACACAGAATAAAGATGCTAATCAAACTACAATAAACTTAACATTTAGAGTGCAGAAATTAACATCTTACGCACAAACATGGAAGAGTCAAACGCCATATTCTATAACAATTAATGGTTCTACAGTTAAATCATCAATAACTAACTTCGATATAAGAAGTACACCTGTAGGCGGATATACAACAGTTGCTACTTATACTGGCACATATAATCATAATGCAGATGGTTCATTATCATTAAAATTAGGTGCAACTGTTAACCTATCTGCTACTAATCCAGGTGTTGGTACAGTAGGGCCTACAACAGTACAGATAGCTGCTATACCTAGAAGCAGTTATCTTACTCCTAGTAAGAACGAATATACTTTAGGTGATACTTTTAGTGGTACAATACATACATCTAGTAATACATTCTGTCATAAAATAACAATGAGATTAGTAGATGATAGTAGTAAAGCTGAAACATTTAATGTAGCTGCTGGTGTTACTAGCGTAAGTCATACAATACCTACATCATGGATTAATTCTAAAGCATTCGCTAATAGTACTTCTACTTTATGTTGTATAGAAGTAAGAACATATAAAGATAGTAATTATTCAACACAAATAGGAGATATGGTTGATGTATTGTGCACGCTTAATATCTCTACAAGTAGTGGCTCAGTAAGTGGTTATTTTACATTTAGTGTAGGTTCATTATCTATTGTATCTAATGATTCAAATACGTATAAGAATTATTTATTAAACAAAACTAAGTGTAAGATATCTAATATAGTAGTGATACCTAAAGCTGGTTCTACTGTTAAATATATAAGAATCACAGGTTCTAATGGATATGATAGTGGTTTATTAACATACTCATCAGGCATGTCTCACACTACAAGTGTATTAACTACATTAGGTACAATTAAATATACAATAACAATAACAGATTCAAGAGGTATTACTACAAGTTATACCAATGCTAATATGAGTATTAAAGTTATAGAATACTTACCTCCAACATTTAAGTCTGTAATAACATCAAGAGCTACTAGTGTTGAAGGAAATATAGAAGAATCAGATGACGGTGAGATAATTAAATCTGTAATAGACTTTAGTTATTTCACACAGGATTCTACTAATAAATTATCTAAATTAGAAATGTCATTATCAACAGGCGCAAAAGCGTCGACTAAAAAAACATTTACTTATCAGACTAATAATACACTAACAGATAATGATGATACGTCATTAGTATACACTGGTATTAAGAATGGAGATTCATATTATTATACTTTATATTGGAATGCAGGATTAAAACAAGATGAATCATATACTATAACGTATAAGTTAATAGATTCATATGGCTCTACTTCTTATATAGATGAGATATCCTCTGCATTCTTTATATTAGATATATCTCCTAGTGGTAAATCAATAGCTATTGGTAAAGCTGCTAATGAAGATGAATATGGTCTTGAAATAAGCATGCCTAAAGTAAGATTTACATTTAATGGTGATGATTATTTATTTGATGGTAGTGGTATGTATGTTAATAATGACTTAGTTAAACTAATTAAACAGAAACATAATGCTACTTCTACATCTGGCAGTATTATTCTTAATAGTGATTCATGTTATTATACATTTAAGAATGCTTTAAAATCACTTAATGTATCTGTTGCCGATAATTTATCATCATCTACTTATGCCTGCAACAAAGTAAATTTCATGACAGACTCTTCATTTAAAATGACATCAAGTGATAAGATATATTATGTAGGTACAAACTGTAATAGCGGTACAATTACACCACAGAAAAATAGTTTCTATTCAATAGAATATGAATATGCACTCAACAATGTACTAGGCAAAGTAATAGCAATGCCTATAACAAATACATCGTCAGGTGGTAGTAGTGGTGGAGGAGGCACAACCGATACTCCTGCTGTAAGTGTTAAAGATGGACCAACCCCTTGCGCTGGTGTAACAGAACTATTAGAAATAGCTAAAGGTTATTATAATATAGCTAAAAATAATAAATTCTTTGAATATGGTACTGAAAGTCAAACAGCATTAACATATGGCATTACTGAAAGCAATACAGAATGTAGTGGAAGTACTTGTACTAATAAAACACTTATGGGAGCAGCTGGTCCTCATACAAACAGTGCAGGATTAGATAGAAGATACATTGATGATTCTACTTTTGTAGGTTTATGTTTAAGAGGTATTGCTATTAGTGCTAGTAGATATGCAGACTGGAATACTTATGATAGTGAGTTCAGACCATCCGATTATGAATGGTCGTTAGATTTAAGAGATACATTAAATGTATCTACATCTAATGGAGGAATAAGAACAGCTGCCGATATAGCTAAGTATTGTGATACTAGAGGATGGATGATAGATGATAGCTGGCATATTACTAATTATACTAAATTAAAAGCAGGAGATTTAATATTCTGGGATGATGATAATAAAGATAATGGTAGATGGAGTAAAGTATCAAGAGTTGGTATATGTTTAGGTACTGAAATATATGATAAAACAGACTTTAATAAAAAGTATCCTAATGAATCTACAACAACTGATATGTTAGTAATGGAAGTAGTAGATAAAGCTAATTATAGTGGCACTCATTATGGTATAAGAATCGTTAAATTAAAAGATAGTTCTCCTGATAAAGTAGTTCATGTAGCAAGATTACAATATAAAGCATATGCTACTTGTACTGTTAATAATTCTGCAGGTGCTAATTTAAGAACAGGTCCAAGTAGTGCACTTAACTCAAATGGATCTTATGTATATAGTGTTATAAAGAATGTACCTAATGGAACAGTATTAAGTATTATAGATGAAACAAATGGACGTAGTAAAATATGGTATAAAGTATTATATGATTCTACTAATAGAAAGACTGCATGGGTATCAAGTACTATAGTAAGTAATGTAACACAATTAAATAATAGTAGTAGCTCTTCAACTACAACTACAGACTTTACTGTGCCATGCTATGGTATAGATGTATCTAAACACCAAGGTACTATGGATTTTGCAGCAATTAAAAAAGCTGGTTCTATTAATTTTGCTATATTAAGAATGGGATTTGGAGGTAGATCAGGAGCAAATCCTACATTAGATAGTCAATTTGTATCTTACTTAAATGGATGTAAAGCTAATGGTATACCTGTAGGCGTTTACTTCTTTAGTTATGCAAATAGTCTTAGTGCAGTTCAAAAAGAAGCAAATTGGGTAGTAGAACAATTAGCCAAATATCCTAAAACATTTGAATTCCCTATATTCTTTGATCAAGAATATGATAGTTTAAATACTACATATAATTCATCTACTGGTTCATATACAACTAATAATCCAGGTAAAGCTGCATTAACTAGTTATATGAATGCATTCTGTAAAATAATTAATGATGCAGGATATATGGCTGGTATATATGCTAATCCAGATTGGTTCGCTAATTATGTTAATTTTAATGATGTACAATATAAAGATCATATATGGATAGCTCAATGGGGAAGTAGTTTATCATGGAATAAGGCAGATGTTAAATTATGGCAAACAGGTGTATCTAAAATAAGTGGATACAGTGGTGATGTGGATTATGATAAATGTTTATTTAATTATCCTAACCATGTTAGAAGTAATCATTTGCATGGTTTTTAATAATATATGAGAGAAGATTAATTTCTTCTCTTTATTTATTTTATCCATAAAGACGATATGCAAAAGTAATATCATAAAGACAAAGACACATAGGCGGTGATTATTAATGGACAAATACATACCTAAGACTTTTAAAAATAGAGATATATTAGATGCTGATGATGTTAACAGAATAGAAAACGCATTAGCTGAAGTAGTGGATGATGCAATAAATGATCCTACGGTAGACGATATACCTCAAATAATGAACATAGTAAAACAACGAATAAATAATAAAGATACAAATACTGATGAAAATATTAGTACAAATGAAGCGACTAAAATAGATTATCAATAATAAGGAGGTGTTAATGCATGGCAAAAATAGACATGTTAGAGTATAGTGACGGTACTAACTTTCTAAGAAAAAGCATGTTTAGTAAATCCTTATCTTCTGATTCTAAAAAGATGACTATTAAATGGAACTGTTGGCCTCAAGCAGTTCCTTATAATTATTCATACTTCGGTAAGAAGAAAACAGGCTATTATTCAGGTGGTACAGCGTCTGCACCTGGAGGAATATATAGAGATGAAGATAATGGCAAAAGAACAGTAAGAGAAGGCATCTTTGAAGGTGTTAAAACTGTATTAATTAAGTATAGAAAAAATGGTGGTCAATGGCAGGAAATAAAACCTAAGACATATAATGATCATATATTAACTCTTAATTCTACTAAGAACGGTGATAAGTTTGAATTAAAAGTAACATATAGCTTATGCACTATGGGGTTCCCTCACAGATGGTATCCTTTTATGTGGTTCGGTAATCAGAATCAAATACCAAAGAGATATAGAATTACTAATTCAGGTATTAAAAACTTTACAGATGCTAAACCATATTTCCCTGGTACTGAATATCCATGTGTACCAGATGCATGGCAACCAGATACTCCTGTAAGTTATACATGGGGTGACCCTGAAACAGGTTTAATATGGAGTAAGATTTATGGTACTGCACATCCTAAATACAGTCCATGGATTGACAAATATAAATGTGAACAAAATATAAAAGCAGCAAGAACTGCAGACTGGACAAGTGAAAAAGGTAATGTGCCGCAGTTAACACGTAAGTCAAGTTACTTTGTGTATCATAGAACATTTACTGATACATATGTTACAAGTGGTATTATAGAAAGACCATTACCTATAAAAGATCCAGATATACCAGTAGTAGAATGTATACCAGCACATGGTGAATCTGGTATTGTAAAAGTTAAATATAATCATACTGCAGGATTAGATGGCAGTATTGATTTGTATGCACTTCAAAAAGGCAAAATAAACATAACAAAAAAAGTAGCAACTCAACAAGTATTAGATGGCAGCACATCACAAATAAATGTAGATTTCGTAGCACAAGGATTAGGACGTAGTCAAGAA